>Ga0308172_1000181_pt1 | contig 115165 bp, 81 predicted proteins | sample PhyGR2_FD_202134 | JGI IMG/M metagenome (GOLD analysis project Ga0308172, IMG submission 202134) | Phyllosphere microbial communities from UC Gill Tract Community Farm, Albany, California, United States - DLSLSG.R2 | ecosystem: Host-associated > Plants > Phyllosphere > Unclassified | place... | reverse complement strand
ATCCTGAGCCAGGATCAAACTCTCCATTGTAAAATGAAGTTTTTGATTCCAACTATTTATAAATAATCAGAATTCTTTTTTTATATCTCTGATCTTGGACCGAATTGAACAATTCTTGAATTTGTTCATGACTTTCGATTTTCGTCTGCCTACTCGTCACGCTTACATGATTGTGTTTTCTTAAAGAACTTTCTGCGCTTCAACTTCCGTATCCGCTATATTCCGATGGCATTGCGCCCTCTTTATCTTTTTTTGTTTTCCCTCCGTTTCCGTTGGGACTGCAAAGGTAGAAATCTTTTCTGAACTTCCAAAAACTTTTTGAAGTTTTTTTTCTTTTCTATTTTTTCGATTTCCGCGTTTAACTCACATTAAACCCTTCTTTTTTCAGGGTTTCTTCTTTCGAAGCAACCGTTCCTCCCTTGCGGAGTGGTGCAAAGATAGGAAGTTTAGGAACAAACTTCCAAGCCTTTTGTTCTTATTTATTTCATTTTGGGCATAACTGCCTGGAAAGATGGGAGATTCTTTTTCGAAACGGCCCTCCCAGAGCGGAATTGCAGGTACAGTTGGCCGGTGAAAGGTTCTGCGCGCGGGGAGGCGGGCGGCCGGCAGCTGCGCTTTGACGGAATGACTGGAGAGGACGAAGTATGTGGAAAGGCACACTGCCGGGGCTCATGACCGGTATCTTGCCCAAATTGCATGCAGCAGGCAGCGCCGAGCTGGACGTAAACGGCCGCAAACATGGTCGTATCGGGCGGCCAATGGAGGGCATTTAAACCTGCATCATATCATGGGTTAGTTTAGGGTTTAGTTAGGGTTTAGTTAGGGTTAGTTTAGGTTTAGTATAGGTACAAGCTATACTAAACCTAACTTAAGGCTAAGCTATAGGTAAACAAAAACCACACTAAGGAATAAGAAGGTGGTAACGTTGTTATCTTTGTATTAGCTCCACACCGAATCCGATTCAGGCACGCAATCGAGATGCGCTCAAGATATTTACAATCGAATCAAGGCTAATCTAGGTCGAAAACGAGCCGAGCTGCTTGAAACAAAAAAATCCCCAAAAAGTTACTCACTCTCTGGGGAAATTCAAGATCGCACATCTTTCTTATCCAATCTATCTCAACCTATTCGATTTTTTCCTGAAACGAACGAAGTCTTTTAATAAGCGTATGCTCTAAATTCAGCTAAGTGAGTAGATGTTGCACTATTCATAGGCGCTGTCATCGTAATTCGAATGTACCGTGCTTTAACAGGAGTTAGACTGTAGTCTTGCCATGCAGCTGGACTATCAGCCGAGTTGAATGTCAAATCTTTCCCCACTATCTTCCAGTTGATCTTATCCAACGATACCTCAATGTTGAAAGTTTTAAACCCTCCTGTTGTATTGTTATGGCGACGAATCATACCAAAACGGCCAAAAACCTCTATCTTTGACATATCCACGATAAACCAATGTGGAAATACCGGATTATTGCCCGAAGACCAAGTCGAATGCCAAAAGGTAGTAATATCACCATCAATAAGGCTCTGAGGTTTACCATTTGCAGCGCCTTCCTGTGTCTCTATTGAAGAAGTCTCTGCTGACCACATCGTTTTACTTAGCAATCCTAATGGATTTACTTGAGTTTTCTGCACAGGAGAAGCTATTCCCTCTGTTTCCATGGTATAGGCTATTTCAGTAGCCTTACCTTGCACGTCAAACGATAGTTTACCCTTCACATCTGTACTCTTTTCTATTACAGCCGTCTTTTTTACCCCATTTAATTCATACTGCACATTGACCGTTACTGGATCTCTAGTTTCATTTTCCCAAGTCAAAACAAGATTGGTACCTTCCATATATGGCACAACTGTAGGAAGAATCAACTTGTAGGTCAGCAAACCTGGAGCCATTTTGGGCTGTGCTGTCGCTATTCTCTTCCATTGATCATCTTGGAATTTCAATGAGAAATCTATCTTTTGAGTCTCGTCCGTCAGATTTGACACTGTTACCGTATCTACATTATTTCCCTTCAAGTCTACCTCAAAAGGTTTGCCAGCAACACTATATGACAATTTCCCCGGAAGTTCACGCTGTGATGTAGTGGGAAAGATAAATGTGACCCCACCTGGAATTGATTGAACTGTAACATTTTCTATTTTATAATCTACCTCATACGCCCTTGGACTTAACGAGGTTTTGGTAATCTTAGACCCCGTACCGTCCGAAGTGAAATACTGCAAGGAGAAGTCATAGCTTTTCAACTCACTCAAGTGAATAATAGTAGGCTCATTAAACTTCGTCACATCCAATACTTTATCTGAAGTCCCATCTTTATAGCTGACCTGAGCTTTTATAACTCGATCTGATAAAGCAGGCCAATGTACTTCTATATTTTGATTAAAGGCTGAAACATAGGTCAAATTTGTTGGTTTTGCCGTAGGCCGTGTCTCGGTGACAATGGCTTCCTGATCCCCTTTCGGAGGAAATACAAGCTCTTCTTCTTTACAACTCCCCACGCTCAGCAAAAAAGCTCCTAAAATGACATTAAATGCCCAGCTCATTTTAAAATTCCTTTTCATCTTTAAATAACGATTATTCCACCACGTCGATGGAGCTTAGTTTAAAATCTATTTTTATTGTTTTGGCAAGAGAAATTCCACTTCATATTTATTTAAAAATACCTGTCCTTCTAATTTCCAATCTTTTAATGTCCGCACTTCCAACCAATAAAATATTTGCGGAAAAAAGTCTGCTGCTTGAATAAACACAGCATTTTCGCCTAAATCACAAGGCACCACTTCGGAGGTTATTCTGGATTGAAAATTTCCACTAAGCCCCATGGCACTTTTGCCTGATACCTCATTCTTAATCGAACCGCCCTCAGCTGGTGACATTTTCCAATAACCTTTTAGGTTATCAGCGAAAGCTGAATTTGTCAACTCCTCTGAAGAACATAAAGAATTACGGATTTCATCTTGGGTAAATGCTTTATTAAAGATCGACACATTTGAAATATCAAAATCGACTAGATCATAAGATATACTTGGACGATACCCAAAGATCAAAGGATCATTAGTCTTAATATTGGCAACGTTCATTCCCGAAGTGTTCGTTTCTTGCGCCAATGTACCATTGTTGTAGATCTTAATATTAACCTGATCATTTCCAATGACTTTGATAACAGTGGTCATCGTATACCACTCACCATTTACTTTTGCCGTTTGGCAAGTAGCCTCCTTCACACCGTCACTGATCTTCACTTGTAAATCATTTCCCCAGGTATAATACATCCATCCCGGAGTACCCAACGACGTATTCGAATCTTTACCGAAGATACCTGAATACCAATAGTTATAAGTATTGGGCTGATAGGTCGATGAAATAATGGTGTTGTTCAAATTAAACCGAAAACGCGAAGAAATCGTTAATTCTTTTGTGGTTGCCAAATCATAATCGCTTGAATTCCCCAAATTATCACTAACAGCCCTTACACCCAGTGGTTTATTTCCAGTACCATCATAACCCCACATTCGCACGTAACTCATTGGTTTGCCCGTCAACTCCGCACCTTTAAAGCTTTTATTTTGAAATAGAGCAAAGGTATTTCGCTCTTGTAAGGTGCTCCCTCCGTAAGAATTTCCAATTCCGCCATGATTTGATGTTAAGATTATCAACCAATCTTCATTGGGATAATTTTTACGTGCAGTCAATGCTTTGGTTATTTCGCCGATATAGCCGTCGACTTTTTTTAGGGCGTTCTCATAATCACTATTGCTTCGTGTGAAGCCGCCTTTTTCTCCAGCTTCCAATAAAGACGTAAATTGTATGATCATAAAATCGCTATTTTTCGTATTCAACAAGTCCAATACCTTAGTCTTTACGTCCTCATCCGTTGCGCCATTATAAGTTTCATTTGCACTCACAAGCAGTTTATCATTCAAGGTAACTGATCGCGACACGACAGTTGTCTTCATCGAAGGAGCTACTGTTGCTATACGATACAACATAGACGGATAACCAGCAACATTTGCATGGGGATCGTCCTCGTTTGGTCTTGGAATGTAAGACTCATCGGTAATATGATGGTTTGCGTATGTCACCCCACTCATCATCGTCATCCAGGAAGAAGCGTTGCTAGTATTCTCATCGGCCAAAGCATTGAACGTGTACTTACTTGTCTTCAGTAATTCTGAGATATTAGTTGGTAAACTCTTCTTCAACTCTTGCCCCACCAGTCCATCAATAGAGATAAAAAGCACCTTACGTTTGACGGGTTGTTGCAAATTTTGCTCATATTCTTCATACACTGCAGGCGGGTTGGCATATTTTGTACAGCCAACAAGTAAAAAAGCCGCACTCAGGACAAGAACTAAGACTTTCTTTATATTGAATAATCTTTTCATAACATCAGTTTATATATCGTAAAATACCCCTAACTCAGCAATCGCAACGTGAACTGCACCACCGGTATTTGGATCCGGGAATACAAATTTCACATATTGGGCCTCCACGAGATTCGAAAAAGTAAACTCTTTCATCGCAGCATTTTGCGCCGTTGTTTGGGAACTACTCGCCAGTGCAAATTGGCCCATATCGGTCCAGTTTTTATTATCCTTACTGATTAAAACTTTAACCTTAGTCGCGAAGGTCGCATTCGCTCTATTTTTATAATAGAATCCTTTAAACACATGCACTTCCTTCATATTCATGGTAAGCTCTACGGGAAGGTTAGTCGGTATACTGCAACCTGAATAACATGTATGCCAATAGGTGTTTGGATCACCATCCGTCATAGCATTAAACTTACCCGTGCTTTCGTTAGTTGCTGTAGCAACATTGGCCGTAAATTCGAAAAGGCCACTTGGCAAGAAATAACGGGGCTGTAATACACCGTCTCCACCAGCAAAAGTCAATGGGTTGTATTCCCAGATCGCACGGTCCATCGGCGGATACTTCTCCCGCATTTCACGTTTGGCTGAACTACTTACCGGTATGCCCCATGCAATAAAAAAACGATTAAAATCTTTCCCGGTAAAATTACATAGCTGGCGATAAAAGTAATCCCGTTTTCCTTGATCCAATGAACTGGAAAAATTTTCATTCCGTGCTTTACTATATATATATGGAAAGAAATTCCAGCCAGACTCGCCGTTTTTACCTGTTGTCTTATCGAAAATCTGAAGGAATGGCGTTAGTCGCGCAAAAGGATCGTCGGCATCAATACCCAATTCTACTGGAAAATTAGAAAAGTTCTTTGCAGAAGTCAGTGCTGCAAATTTTAAAGCCGCGGGAATCGATGTCTTCAAAGCAGGATGGAAATCGATCCGAGAGGTAATGCTCCGATTTCGTGCAGCATTAAATATGAACAAGTTATTTGTCGTCTCCCCCAAATCAGACCAGCTCCAGGCCCAGCTCGCTTGGTAATTGTGTCCGACCTCATGATATGATCCCCATGAAGTTCCTTTCCTGATTGTATTCGGATTGGTCAATTCATCTAGCCAATATTCATCTTCTTGCATCACCCACGGATTACCGCTATGGGCATATCCTAAGGAGGGATGAATATCCATCACACCTCTTTCCCAAAATTCTGGATAGCGATTCTTTGGGTCGGCCGCATCTGCGGACAGTCCCATCCACTGGTAATAATCTTTGACATAGGTATCATCCCACAGGCGTAAAGCCTCATCCACCTGATCCATTTTGCCGGACTGGATGAATTTGACAACCAATGAACGCGGAACGGAAAAGGCAACACGCTCTCCGATAAGATCCATCCAAGGGACATCCTGAGACAGGACCTGCTTTTTCCAATCCGCCACGGTAGACTTTCCTAAAATAAAGTCTGTGGACTTGACAGCACCCGCTACTTTAATAGTGACAGGAGATGTGCTTGCTTTCTGATTAATAATCCATATGGTTCCACCATAAAGGTTCTTAATATAGTTTGTTCCAGGAAATAATTCCTTTCTCGTGTACAGAATAGGATCTCTACGCGGCGCATCTTTACCCGTTATATTATCTGTATGCACGCCAATCTGCACCGTCATGCCAATACTACCTGCAGGTACAGTGATCCGAATAACTTCGCCTGCAGGTGCATACAAGCCGGTCGTGTAAATTGGCGCTGGTGTGACGCTCACTTTATATTCAAAGGACGATACATACTTCCGGTTCATAACCATAGCAATTGTGGTATCCTTAATGCGCGCCACATTTTCCCCAACCAATCCGGGATATATCCTAGCTCTATGGTACAAGCTTTTATCTGCTTTGCCCATGGTCGTATCCGTCAACAAGGGAGTTTCTGTAGAATCACCAGATTGATAACCGTCTGGAAACTCCATACCATATTTACTGCAGGACGAGGCAAAAGCCATCAACCCGACCAATAATCCAAAAACTAAATATCTCTTTCTCATTAGGTTAAAATTTGGTTATTTTCTAATCTGTGTATAATTTGGTGTCCAGCTCTTGCCGTCCAAATTCCATGACGATTCTACTGATACGCCCAACCATTGGTAAATCATAAACGGAACATCTACGGCATTAGGTACTAAACGGTAAAACGATTCCGCAATTGGCGGTTGAAAAAACGGCACCAATTCATTGAAGCTTGTCCAAGCAACCGGACCTGTCAATCTAAAGTTGCCCGCTCCCTTACCTGTTTTTTCAGTCAGTATGGACGTGTTGACATCGTCATAGCCTGGCCAATATCCTTGCAGATTATTCCAAAATGGAGAAGTTTCATCAATATTTGTTACACCGCCATAACGCTTTACCTCTTCTGCAGAAAACGCACGATTATAAATCTGTACATTACAGATCGAAATATTACAGTCTGTATTTCCATCCCCTGGATTGAAGCCTAAGGTCAAAGGACTTGTATTATCGAGGTTATTGCCATTGGCCCCAGCTTGAGAGATCTTTCCTGAAGCTGTCGCATTTGTTCCATCGGTATAGACGTACACGGAATCCTGGCTACCGCTTCTTTTAATGACCGCTGTCAGTGCATGCCACTCTCCGTCATTGATACTTGGGCCAAATGTTTGTCCTGCAATTGAACTATTAAACCCCCAGTAATTTCCTTCCAAAAAGAAATTCCAGCCAGCCCCCGTAAAACCTTGAGCACGTTTAGCAAAAAATATCGGGTAATAGTAATTGGAATTTGCTACATTATATTTCAAAAAGAGGGTCATCGTCCAATCGCTTCCGGTACCCATGTTGAATTTATTCGCATCCGCAAGTTTCCCAACAACCTGATTGTTGCTGGCGTAGGTATACCGCGTTGCATTAGCAACAAAAGGGATATCTTTAGCATTGGGCCTCGGAATAACTTTTCGGGCAAACTTTGGTGAATAAAAAAGCGTATAGGTATCTCGTTTATGGTCACCATACGGTGTAAAGTCGACCACAGGATCGGTAGACTCTCCGCCCTGAGCTGAGGTCACAATCACGATCCAGTTTTCTGTACTGAAGCTGGTTCTCTTTTTGATCGCTTCCCACAAGGACTGAACTTGTTTGTCCAATACATTAACCGCAGCTACATATTTTGTATCATCAGCAGTATAACCTGACGATTTTCCCGCTTGATCAACTTCAGTTAAATGAACTACATTTAGATCGGATTCGGTTGTTGACAACGCTATCTTTGCCGCGCTGACTACTGTCCCATCATTGCTTTCTATCTTTACTTCAGCATCTTTACCCAGTGTGTTACCATACTTTATATCAGAAGTAAAAAGGCTCGATTTACGGCTTATGGCATCTTCTTTCAGTTTTGTAAAAATCGTTGGATATTTATTCAAATCGATCGGGCTTAAATCTGTACCGACCACTTTATTTTTAGCACTATTAACCCCCGTCAGCAATGCGGCAGTAACCGATTGATTGGTTACTTCAAAATCAGTTGTTGGATCGGCCAGACTACCATAGGTAACCAAACCATTACGCGCCATCAAGTCGATATTTGCGGGTGCAATGCTTTGCATCGCAGGACCTGAAAGTCCGTCAACAATCACCAATAGTACTTTATCGCGGCTCTCGGGACTATCTTTTGCCTCGTTGAAATTTTGAAGCAAGTTGGGGAAATCTTTGTTACATGCTGCGCACAACACGAAGACGCCAAGTGCTAAAGATATATGTTTAAAAGTTCTTAAATACTTAATCATAACCAGTTTCATTTATTGGGTTAGTTCTTAATTTCCAGGCGAAAGAAGTTTCCGTATGTTTTCTGTCCAAACTGGAGTATGCTTCCTCCCACCAGCAATGCCGGTTCTCCTAAAGAAGATTTGGTCTCGACAACCTTGGATACTGAACCGACAAAGGGTCCCAATGAGTTATATTTTTGTAGGAGTTCACCATTTTTTTCCAAAATCAATAAATTGGATCTGGGAATACCCGCATAACTATTTTGTGTTCCGTCGATCAACACCTGTCCATTATTTAGAATTTGAGCATAATTCGGAACACCCGTACCTAAATCACGCAAGATAAAAGTATCATCAACGGTACCATCTGTATTCATCAGGGCGACATTATTGACTTTTCCTGAAGCTCCAGCGCCGGTGAATATGCCTGAAACAGCCAATTTTTTCAGACTACTGTTATAATTCAGGGCAAATAGTCTGGTGATGTTTCCTTTTAGGGAAAAGGTCTCGTCCAAAGAACCGTCTGCTTTGATGCAAGCAATACCGTTGGCGACTTTACCATTATAGGTGGTAAAAGCTCCCACGATAACAATACGTTCATTATCAATCATCGCTGCATCGAAAATCTGTGCGTTCGCGCCTGCGTTGTTCAATGCAAATGTGGAGTCTAGAGAACCGTCTTCCTTCATACGAATGACCCCTTTTGCAGCCGAGAGAATATATCTGCGCGTGTCGCGAGAAGAATAGTTATAATCAATTTTAAAATGCGAAGTAAAGTTCCCTACAGCAATCACTTTATTGTCGCTTGTGGCAAACGTTCTAATAATTGTGCTATTTACGCCGCCATTAAATGCGGATACCGTGTCCAATGAATTTTTAGGATCGTTGCCTGTATTGATTACTTCCACGATCATAGAATCGATTTTTCCATCGTTATTGACGCGGACAATATTACCTACTGATCGCATTGCAAAACTCCCCAAAGAACCGGCAAAAATAAATTTACCATCATTTGTTTTTGCTATGCTTCTAATATAACCTCCTCCAAATGTACCTTGGCGAAAATTCATATTATTGTTAGATTTGCCATTCGCGTCAATAAAGTGGACTCCATTTCGATACACTCTTTTATCCGCTGCAACATTCTCATAATTTGACTCATTTTCAAAATTGGAAAAGGATCCAGCCACAATAAAGCCACCTGCATTTGGTAAAATATCGTATACAGCACCTCTAAATCCGTTCACCATTCCATAATTTTCATCTACGGAGGTGTTACCTTCTATTTCGAGGCGTGGGCCATAGAAAACTTCTTCACCGACCACCACCTTGGCATCTCCTGATGTAATCTGTGGCGGTACTTTAATCGTGATTAAAGAGTCTTTAGCCGATACAATTTCGACAGCAGTATTATTTACAAAAAAATTGATCTGATCCAATTTTCCTTTCAGACCTTTTACATAAAAGTCTACTAATTCGCCAGGTTTGGCAGTTCCCGGATCTGGGTAATTAATATAAAATCCAATGCCCAGCGATTCTTTGCCTCCAGCATAGGGATCGGCTCCGGTTACAATATCCTTGCTACACGCAGCCAAGGTAATTACTACGATTATCAGGACAAGTATTTTGGTTATTAAATTTCTTTTCATATCATATCGTTATTTCGGTAGTACTCCCAATAAAAAAGCCTCATTTGCAAAATTATAGCTCTGAAAGCCGAATGAATGTTTCGAAAATTTCAGTACATGTAACACACCATTGGTGGGTTGAATATCCGATGTGGCTATCGGTGCGGTAATATAGGGGACCAAAAAATCCTTCAATTCCTCCGGCACACTCACGGTATACGGAAAGTTTAAATACAGTTGGCGATACCCAGCATATTTAATGACCTGAGTTCCTCCAGAACTTTCATTCTTACTGACCACATCATTATAAAGTACACCAATATTCATATCTTCACCGGCGATGTTTTTGTATACCCCACCCGAGAAAGCGGCCAGGTTTAACGTATCGATCTGGCGATAATCTTTGGCAACGCTCTTGCCTTTAAAAATGTATCTGGACAGGTATTTTCGCCAGACTTCGGGCCTAATCTGCTCCAGTTTGGTTATGGAGTCTTGGCCTGAACGGAATAACGTCTGATTCAGCAACCATACAGACTTTAAAATGCAGGGATCAGGCGGAGCAAAAAAAGTAACTTCATCATTTTTGAGGACATCATCCAGCTTAGCAACTTTCAATGCTACCATCAATGTATCAAACAAATCTGGTCTCGATTCCAGGTAATTCCAAATCGTACCATTAAACTTTGCTTCATAAACTCCTGTATCGATATAATCTTCTTTTTTGCAAGCCGAGAACAGTGAAACTGCCATCAAGACTAAAAAAGTATATTTCCAAATCTTTTTCATGATCTATTCTTTTAGTTCCAATAATTATTTAATTGCATATAAGGATTATTGTTCAGCGCAGCTTTGTCGATTGGCCACGTCCAACCACCTGCATTGAAGGCAGCTACTGACATAGGCACTTGGGTATATTCGGAATTGATAACCTTTTTTGTTCGAACCAAATCATAGTAGAAATTACCCTCGCCCAAGAGTTCTCTGACACGTTCCCACCAGATCGCATCTTTCAGATCCTCCCCACCATCTCGTATTGGAGCAGCTTTGGCCCGCGTACGGATGACGTTGACAACAGTTCTTGCTTCTTCATCTTTTCCCAATTCAGCCAATGCCTCAGCCCGCAATAAAATGGGGTCGGCATAGCGAAAAACCATCTGGTTATCGTCGGGATTATTATCTTCGCCCTCTTCCATAAACACGTTCGAAAATTTTAGGCATTGAAAATCGCCATTTGTTGCATAGATGTCTTTATCAAACCAATATACCTTTCGTTGATCGTCCGCCGATGGTGGATACATATTTTCCATAAATTTTGGATCGTAAAAGATATAGGATTTGGTTGTCACTTTATTTGGTGCGTGGAGGACATAATCTGAATAAGATGCTGATAAGTGAAAACTTTCGCCATAGTTGAAGTTCTGCACAATTTCAAATAAGCCTTCTTTTGTGCGTCCTTTAAAAATTTCCTTTGTTCTACTAAGGTCTAACAGCGCATAAGCGCCACCATTTTCTTCCATTAATTCTTTCCCCAAATCGGCTACTTTCTGATAGACAACGGTCTTATCTTCGGTACCTAATCCTGCGATCCACATATTGATATGCATGTTCAGTGCGATTGCAGCTCCCCGCATAGCTTTAACAGCAACAATGGAAGGATCATCATAGGTCCAAGGCAAATCTCCATAAGTTGCATCTAAATCGGAAGAGAGGCTCTTTAGTACAGTGAACATATTTGTCCTAGGCAATGGATTGGTATTTATATCCGTATAGTAAGGAATATCACCATATAAACGCACCATGAAAAAGTAAGCTAACGATCTTAAGAAAATGGCTTCTGCTTTATACGATTTTTTCATGCTTTCATTGAGGAATGGCATGTCTTTGTTTTCGAGTTGATAGATCATAATATTCGCATTCTGCACCATCTTGTAGAAGCTATTCCATTGTGTTATTTTTGGAAAGCCAAAATAGGAGAACTCCCCTTGCCGCGCCATCAGACCGTTCAGATCGTTATATTTAAGATAATCGATATAATCCCTTTCTGATCCACTGGTCGCACTTGTTCGGTTCGTTGGTGCACAACGCAAATCACCCGATGCCGGAAAAAAGATGTTCGTCATCGTTGCTTCCCGAAAGGTGGAATAAATTCCCCCCATATACTGATCCACATCGGCCTGTCTTGTCCAGTAATTATTTCCTGTCAACTTATCAATCTGTGTAATATCGAGAAAACCCTTTCCACAGGAGCTCAATCCTAGAGAGGCCCCTAGTATAAATAGATATAATAATTTCTTTTTCATGTTGTCTTCGAACTTAGAATTGTACACTTACCCCCAATGAATAGGTTCTTCTGCTTGGATAACCGTTTGAACCATCGCGTCCTACACCTGTTACCAATTCGGGATCTGGCCCGGAGTAGTTACTAAACGTATATACATTGTTTGCCGTCAAATTGATTCGGGCAGATGATACGCCAAAGCGACGTGCCCATCTTCGGTCAAAATTGTATCCCACTGTAACCGAATTAATTTTAACATAGGATCCATCCTCCATAAACATAGTCGAATTATAACGATACGGATTGTACAAGGACAGACGTGTAAAATCAGAAACATTCGGATATTCTGCGTTGTCTCCCAATTGGCGCCACACATTATAGGCATCCAATGGTACATAAGCCCCCGGCGCTCCATCGCCATAATTTTGTCCACTTGGGTCTGAATAATTCCGGAAACGATCAGTCAATGCTGTATTAAGAATATCACGGTCTATGGTATAGGATAATTGCGTACGCAAAGACCAGTTCTTATATCGCGTATACAGATATAGACCTCCTGTGATTGCAGGTTGTGAATTACCGACATACACTAAATCATTTTCGTCGAGTACATAATCACCATTTAGGTCAGTGAAGATAGGGTCACCGGCACGGAAGAATTTACCTTCACTCATTTGGCCCCCTGCGCGGTAGCGTAATCCAGTTAATGGGTTGACCGGTACTTGATCGTCGGCTGTATAAACTCCTTTATAATCATACAACACAAAGGTAAAAGCATTACGACCCAAACGATAAAATTGAGGAAGGTCGTATCCTGATTCATCCGGTTGCAACAATTGACGTGCTCCATCTGGCAATGATGTTACATAATCTCTATTAATCGCAAACGTTGCATTGGCATTCAGCTCCCAATCAGCGCTCGCTAGTCTTGGTCTATATTGGATACTCAATTCATGCCCTCTATTCACCATAGCTGACTCGTTGGTCAAGACATTGGAGAATGCGTTATGATTTGCAATTGGTTTTTTACGGAGTATCTTATCCGATTGCTTATAATATGTTTCATAAGTTACATAGAGCGAGCTATTAAAAAAGCCCAGTTCGGCAGCAACGGACCACTGCGTTGTCGATTGTGGAACCAATCCGGTATTGGGAGCTACGTCCAAATCCAAAGAGGTTGTTGGTCTATTATTGTAGCGACCGTCATCAATCTTATACCAACCATAAATATCCGAGAGGGATCCCGAAGGAGAGATCGTTCGTCCGACCGATCCTCTTAAGAAACCTGTGTCCCACCAATCCATATTTTCCATAAACTTCTCTTTCTTGAAATTCCACCGCAAACCCGCTGATGGATTTCGGGTCCAAGGTGTTGCCCCCCCGGTCAATGAACTACCGTCAATTCGATAGGTTAAATCAAGAATATACTTGGAATCGTAGTTATAGGAGAAACTTCCCGCATACGCAACCGATCTAAAATTATTCAATGAATTCAACAATCCACCGAGCGAGTTTCTTGTATTGTAGCTAATGCCCGTTTGAAATTGATCATTTGCTGTTCCGCGAATCTTCGATAAATCTTCGGAATAGGCTGTTATTTCCATTTCCGTGAATCCGTAGACATTAAAAAGATGCTTTTCTTTAATTGCCTTCACATAAGACAGTTGATTCCGGTTATAGACTTTACTTCTGTTGCTATAATAATTGTATACTTCCGAAGAGTTTCCTAAGAGTATCTCAGGAGTATAACGATCTTTTGTTGCTGTTGTATAGTTATAATTTAGGGTAACAGACGCTCGTACATCTTTAATGGGCACATACTGCAATTCCAATTGTCCCAAATAATTTCCTGTTTTATTTTGGTCATCCACGCCCAATGCTGATAATGCACCCATGCTTCCAGAAAATAAGGAAGGCGAAGGATACAGTGAGGTTGTGTTGACTGATTTCCCTACCCCTGTCTGCATCAGGGCATTCCCCGAGCCCATCTTATTTTGCGCCACATTGACATTGATATTGGTCATCATCCTGAAACGGTCACTCGGCTCATATTGCATATTGGAGGTCAAGGTATATCGTTTAAACCCCGTATTGGCGATGATACCATTTTCATCATAATAGTTCATATTGGCTTTATAATTGAATGTACGCTCGCCTCCCGAGATCCCAACATTATGTGTCTGGTTCATGGTATTGCGGTAAAAATAAGACTGCCAATCGGTTGAATTATTAAAGTACGGATTCAGGGAATCGGCCAATATCGGTGAGTCGTTGACACGTCGCAATGCTGCCGCCAATGTTGTATCGTTCATCAAGATCTGTTCTAAACGTACCATGCGCTCGCCTTTACCACCAATAACGCGTCGCAATTGCGGCACTGCGGACAAGAAAAACTGGCCTTGATAATTTACGATGGGAACCTTCGAATTTCCACGTTTGGTGCGTACCTGGATAACACCATAAGCGCCTCGCGATCCATACATTGCAGTCGCCTGTGCATCCTTCATCACGGTAATATCTTCAATATCTTCTGGTGGAATCATGGAAATTGGAGATACTCCAGGTCCTGCTGTTTCAAATCCATATTCGTACCCCGAGTTATCATCAATAGGTACTCCATCTATGACAAACAAAGGTGAAGTTGGCGTCACAAATGTATTATCTCCACTCCCTGAAACGTTGAAATTGGACATCCCACGTACTGCCATCGTTCCCCGCATACCTGGACTACCGGTATTGTTCTGGATATTTAAACCCGCCACTTTACCTTGTAGGAGATCTACGAAGTTACCTGAAGGAATATCTTGAATTTCTTTACCAGAAATTGTAACCACCGATCCCGTCAAGGTTTCTCTTTTACGCTGTTGATAACCGACGACTACTGTTTCTTCCAGTTCTTGTGTAGTCATTTCCAAAGTCACATTGTACTCTTTTTTTCCTGCAACAATCGTATATTTTTCGGTACGATAGCCCTGATAGGAAAATACCATCACTCCGCTGTTCGGTACTGAAATTACAAATCGCCCATCTTCTCCGGTTTTCCCCAGATCGCGTTTAGGATTTTCTAACCGGATAGAAACGCCCCCAAGCGCCCTATTATCGTTTCCTTTCACAATACCCTTGACCATGGTTTGAGCCCAGGCCTCCCCCACAAAAAGGGCGCAAATGAAAGTGAATAGTATGCAAAATTGTTTCATAATTTTAAAGCTAATTAGTGCGTCCATCATCAGTCAAATTTTGGCGTTTCATTGGTGAAACGAAACTGTATCTCCCAATCGCCTTCTTCGTAAATCGCAAATGGCATCCGGATGCCACAGTCTTCTATTGTACCAAACTGACCTTTTCTACGAAATTTAAAATTCATTACAGCAGATGAACCACCTGCGGAAGTATAATCTGTTTGAATTGGAGCTAAGGGGATAGGATAAGCAACATCATAAATGACCTTGCCATTTTCAAATCTGTGGTTAAAACCATGAACTAATTTATCCCATTCTGTCGCTGCAAATTTCTTCACATCGATTGGGCGATTTAAAGAATCCAAGAAACTTATGGTCAACGTTCTACTGCCTGAGCTTTTGCTTTCCAATTTATTGAAATACACATTGATTTCACTCGGAAAAATATATAGATTCGTTCGTTCTCCAAATAAATTGGTGGTATTGCTTGGATGTGTATAGGGTAAGGGCGACAAGCCTGTCACCGGATCCATTATGCTAGGTTCAAAGGCTCGTTCACGATAAGGTCTTAACTTGAAATCCCGCAAATATCGGCGCCCGCCTGTGTTGCTAACTTCAATATCAAATAGATATCCAGCGTCCGGCTGTGCTTTGACAAAATTTGAATTAACCGCCTGTCCCCAAAAATTTATATTACCTGACTTTTCAAGAATCTCGAGAACAGGACGATATTCGATCTGACGCTTACTTTCAATCTCGGCGATAGACTTCTCCTCACCGGTATAGGCACCTTTCCAAACTTTTACCGGAAATTTATCTTCAAAAAGTGTTGAAGGCTGTCCATCGATATCACGCACATTTACAATTTTGAAATGAAGTGGTTGTGATGTATTCTGTCCAATATTGACGATATTATTGTAAAAGGTATTCCTTCCCAACAGTGGCATAAACTCTTGTGTATTATAGACCACATCAGTACCCAAAGAATCTTGATCATCCGGAATATATTTATTACATGAAGCCAACATGAAAAGTCCCATCCCGAACGCCAATATTTTTGCGAATTTTAATATTTTCTTTTCCATGCTATTTGTTTAATAATTTAGCCAGTTTACTAAAGCCGAAATTATGGCTTGGAGCAAGAACATGTAACATCCCATTGCGTGTACGGATATTCACCACAGAGGTCGCACTTTCCTGCCAGTAGCGTTGAAAAATAGACTTGTTCATATCACTCAATATGATCTGTTGCTGCCCTCCACCTATAATGCCAGAAGCGGACGTCACTTTATATTTTAAGGTCATATCATAGTTATCAATGGCTTTGATTACTTTACCTTCAATGAAATCCCGTAAATAGGGAGTATCATACTGCCCTTCAAAGGCATAATGATAGGTCAAGGAATCGAGTACCAATTGCGGAATTTCTTCAAGATAAAGAGGAGACCTGTTTCCCGCTCTACGCACACCATTCATTGCTTCCAAGGCATTGGTGAAACTACTGTTGGTCATCGCGAAAAAGGTAGTTTTTGTATTGGGATCTTTCAATTTGGCGCGTACCGAAGGAACACGATCCAATACTAATAATAAGGAGTCATAGGTACTACCCTGTGATTCTAAAAACTCCAACGAGGTTCCATCAAATTCGGTATATTTGACTTGAAAATCTTCGTAATAGGTATTGCCTTTTTTACAACTAGCGACGGCTAGAAGCATCACAATGAGCGATAAGCCTAAAAAAATATGTTTGTTTTTCATGATTATCTATGCTATTATTTCCAGTATGCGTTTTGAACCAGTTTGGAATTTCTTTCCAACACATCCGAAGAGATAGGCCAATAGATGCCTCCTTTCTGAATCAAATCATTCATGACAGGGTTATTTTTCTTGATCTTTGCCAGACGTATTTGGTCGTACCATCTCCAGCCTTCGCCCATTAACTCCCGTCTTCTTTCCAAGAAGATTTCTTCCAATAAATCCTTAGATGAGTTGTTGATATAAGGTTTTAGACCACGGCGCTCTTTAATGACGTTTAGGTATTTGATGGCGTCATCGCGCTGATTAAGCACCGCTTTAGCCTCTGCTTGCAGTAAATAAATTTCTTCAAGGCGGGTAAACACTAAGTTTGATCCAAAAATGGAAAAATCAGAATCGCCATTACCGTTGCGAATCACCTTTATCTTACTGAAAATTGGAATATCGCCGTTGTAATTGGTGAAGTAATTGGTTCGTACCAATCCCGAGATAGAGTCAATACCAAATCGCGTATCGTTGACATCATCAAACAATTTGTTGATCGTATCTCGGCTGACATAAATATCCGGTTTGGCTTTGGTCACAATTGGATACCCCAACGTCAATGATTCGATATGGCCCGTATTTGTTGCTTCACCTAATTCGTAAGAAGCGCGGATCGCTAAGATCTGTGCCCGCGTGCTTGGTCCGAATAAGCCGTCTGTCGGATTCACCAATGCTGGGGTTGCCAATAGTTCAAGGCTCGCTTGCGAATAGTTGTCTATAACAAATCGAGAGTAGACCTCCGCATTGATGTATTTGCCTTGCCAAGCCGCCACGTGGGCCAAAAGGGAGTATGCTGTAATTTTGTTGACGAGTACGCCAACCCAAGTCCCATAACTCTCTCCATAATAAGTTTGTGTTCCGAACGCATATCGATAAGGCAAATCCTGAGCTGCTGCCAATAGTTCGGTTTCCGCGAAAGCTAAAACTGTCGCTTCGGTAGATCTTGCTAGTTCCGTGAAGGAACCATTATCATAAGAGTCTTTTAGCAGCGGAACATCGCCCCAGATACGCACCATATAGAAATACATCAGGGCACGGATCGTGCGGGCTTGCGCCACATCGAATTTCATATCTCGCTCAGTATATCGCTTATCTTTCGCCATAACTTCGGGGGCTCGTTCGATAAAAAGTGAAGCAGCATTGATCACTGCATAGAATCTACGCCAATCTGTTAGGTCCTTTAGTAAAGGATAAGCTGATCTTAGTTTGTTTTCTTGTACCACACGAAGATCCGCACGCGAATAAGGTGTAAAGTCTCCGTAGCGCATCTCTCCATAAATCCAGTGTCCATAATTGTCAACTAGTGCCGCACGCATCAGACCGTATATGCCCATTAAATGTGCGCGCGTATCAGATATGGATTGCCACTCCAGTTTCTCTGAGCCGAGGTTAGACGCTACAATATCCAGTTTTTTATTACATGAGCTCGCAAAAGCAGTGATTCCCAGTGCCATCAGGAACAGCGCCGCCCATCGATTGTATCTTTTCATAATCTTTCTACTATTAAATTATTACAGATCTAACTTAACCCCTAAGGAAACTACTGGGGACAACGGCAGTCCGTAACCTGTATAATATCCATTAAAATCTATCAGTTCGGGATCCGTTCCTGAAAACTTGGATATTGTTAATAAATTGGTTCCTGATACGTAAACATAAGCCCTAAGAATCGTCTTAATTTTGTCCTTTACGTTGTTCAATTGCGCTAGATCATAGCCTATAGTCAAGGATCGTAACTTTAAGAAAGATGCGTCTTCTAAAAACAGGTCCTGGTCCACACGATAGGCAACAATCGGACTCCATGGATTATAAATCGGGTATTTAGTTAGATCAACATCTTGCTGCCAATGGAATACTTCACGAATTCCATCTAATGAATTGGTGTTTTCAGTATTGATAAAGTTATATTTATTGGAAGCGCGTTGATTTAGCGCTTTATGCCCAAGCGCAAAATACCATTGCATATTCAGGTCGAAACCTTTGTATTTGAAGGAGTTTTGAAACGAACCGCTCAGCTTTGGCATTGCATTTCCTTTTAGGACACGATCGTCATCATTAATTTTAAAATCTCCGTTCTGATCTTTCCAAATCGGATCTCCCACAGCGAAATCCACACCGTCAAACTGTATTTTTTGCCCGTTTTGAACAGGAATACTTGCTTCAGTATCGAAAGATCCTTGATTTTCATACAGCCAAAACTGATCAATAGGACTACCTACTTTCAGTAACCGGTTACCCACTTTCAATTGCTTACGTCCTCCGGGGAGCGCTGTCAACTTATTTCGATTGTAATTTAGATTAAGTGATGTATTCCATTGAACCTTTTCGCGATTAGAAAGCACATTGGCCGAGAGATTTAGATCCACCCCAGTATTTTCTACATTCAGCCCATTCACAATCTCTCCTGAATAGCCGTATTCTGCGGGAATGGGTGAATTAATCAATTGATTTACGTCTTTCTTTTGATACAAGGAAAGTTCCACATCAATTTTCCTATCCATTAGGGTTCCATCAACGGTCAATTCGGCATGGTCTGTATAAGGCCACTTGATATCGTAGCCTACCCAACCCTCTGAGTAAGGTCTGGAAGCAACAGCAAAGCCATTATAGGATACCAGAGATTTTTCTGATCCCCAATTTAGATCAGCCGTATAATTGGGACCGATGGCAAACTTGCTTGTAAATATTGGTTTTCCAATTCTCGCCCAAGCTGCTTTTATCCCTAAATGGTTAAACAACTTGTCTTCATTTTCGGGAATTAAGTGATACTTCGCCGCAAATGAAGGGGTCATCAACCAACGTGAATCGGGCTGCATTGTCGAAGAGCCGTCATAACGCAATACGGTATTTAATTCGAGGAGATTTTTGTATTTATAGCCAGCAGCCAAATACAGGGAATGTAATCTAAAATCTTCACGGTTATTGTATCGATTTACATATAACCCACCTATTGGGGTCAAATAGCCCGCTTTATTAGGATCACCATTGACTACGTTTACTTTGATAAAATCATTGGGGCCATCATAGGCACGTGCATAATTATACCGATAAAGATCTTGTGTATAAGATGATCCTAAAGTCAAATCCAACTTGTGTATCTCTTGGAACTCCAAATTATATTCTAATCGGTTGTTATATACCAAACGCTGATTAAAACCAAAGTAACTTGACATATAGTTATTGGTCTCCATCAATGACCCCGGAAAAAAAGCTTGTCTTGCACCTTCAGAATAATCTATTCCCAATGACGTATTAAATTTTAGATTTTTTAGAAAATAAAGATCCAAAGTGACGAGGGAATTCAAATAGTTGACCGTATTCTTATCCAAGGCGGCTTTATAGATGTCTAGATATTGTCCATACATTTCCTTATTCGGCGAAATTGGGACAGACAAATCGGGCACGTAAGATGCTTCACCAAATCGATCTCTGAGGCTGCGATTCCGATCTCTCAAACTTCGGCTTGCATTGACTGTGGCTCCAAAATTCAACCATTTAAACGGCGCCATATTCACATTAAATAAGGCATTATACCGCTCAATGTTTGTTTCGTCAGCTGAGCTCGCATTCTTGGTATAACCACCTACGAATGAAAAATTTGCACGATCGTTACCTCCGCGGATACCTATATTTCCACTATAAATGGGTGTATTTCTATAATACTCCTCATTCCAGTTCGCTGGTCCATAGTAATTTGCGTTGGTCGAATCGCTTAGATAACCTGGGTAGTTCAAGCGGTCAGTAACCGATCCATATTTGTTATAAAATATCGACCGAAACATGTTTTCATACTGCGCATTAACTGGCGTCACTACGGGCGTTGTTGCCAGACCAACGTAAGTGTTAATAGAGATTTCACGTTCTCCTTCTCGCCCTGGCTTGGTGAGGATCCAAATCGCTCCATTAGCAGCTAGAGGACCGAGCTTTGCCAATTTTACAGGATCTTTTATCACCTCAATAGACTCAACTGTTGCAAGGTCAATTCCAGCAAAGTTGTCTGTCCCTGGACCAATACGATTGAATTGGTACTGTTGAATAGAATAAGCAAAGTTGTTGTCTCTCGCCATCGGTATTCCATTGACAAATACTGCTGGTTGTACATTAACCGCGTCTTTGATTTCGAACAATGGCGATCCTAGTCCCCGCAGCACCATATTCTTTGGCGCTCCTGGTTCACCTGTCGCTTCTTGTACGTAGAGACCGGCAACTTGCCCTTTCAAAAACTCGGGGATACTGACAACTGGCAGTGTTTCAACGTTTCTTAAATTGAGACTGTCTTTGACACCCTGTTTTTGCAATAAGGTGGCCAGTCGACCTTTAAGTAATCGCTTGTCAACCTCACTGATTTCAGAAGTATCTTGTTTTGAAGCCCAAAAATTAAGGTGGTTAGCCTTCGCATTTGGAATCATGGGGACAAGAAATAAAAAACAAAATAGTCTTTTCATTCGATTTATGTCTTAGGCATTAAAAATTGGTACTATTCGGCTAGAAAAAATGGTATTGGGCTCAGATAAAATTAGTTTCGGCTTTAAGTAATTCCGGACTTTTCGTCCTATTAATAATTGATAGTATGTAACAATTATATAATAATATTTTTAAAGTCAGACATGCTTAAAGGCACGAAATCGATTGCGTAATCGAAACAAACGATTGCACAAAACATTCGTCAATGGCTCAAGGAAAATTGATGGTCGAAGCAATTCTCGTCCCGGTTGGTGGCCTTTAGACTGCTGGCTTTAACCTTGACTCGAACAATGGAGCCTGCCTCTGCTCAGTCGACCATCAGTTGCCTATGCAAAGAGATATCGGTGGGATTAATAGTGGTAGGAAGCAGCTGAAGGGCATCAATACCTTCAGCAAAAGATTAGTTTTTCGTTGCTTTACAAACACCAGTAAAAAAATAAAAGGGGAAATGATTGTAGTATTTCATTTCCCCTTTTGCTTTGAGTATTCCTTCTTTGTTAATGAATACCTTTAAAAATTCTATTCCAACGTATTTTTGAAAGCCCATTACCATCTGCATTCCAGCTCATCCAGGTAAATAGTGCTTTTCCGACAATATGGTCTTCAGGAACAAATCCCCAGTCTCTAGCATCGAGCGAATTGTGTCGATTGTCGCCCATCATCCAATAATAATCCATTTTAAATTTATAGGAATCTGTACGCCTACCATTGATATACACGCCATCCGATTTCTGCTCTAACTGGTTCTTTTCATACACGCTTATGGCTCGCGTGTAGAGCGGCAACGTCTGAGCATTCAAGGAAATCGCCATTCCTTTTTTTGGAATCACAAAAGGTCCGAAATTATCGTAATTCCATTTATACTGAGGATCATTCGGAAAAGTATTTGCTTCGGCTTCTCCAGGCTTGCGTAAGTTCATTTGCATGGATTTAACATTGGACCAAGATTTTACCATAGCCGCTTGGCCAGTTGTTAAAAAGATGAGATACACACCGGGCTGAATGGCAGAAACTTCTATTCCCATATCTTTCAAGCGCTGCTCGTCGAGCCCTGTCTCATCAGTGACCACGGTATAATCCATTTGACTTTCTGGCGCTACAAAGCCTAGCTTATCATTTACAAACAAGACACCTTCTTTCATACTGATTTTGTCTCCGGGCATTCCCACACATCGCTTAATTAGATGTTCTCTTTTGTCAACGGGACGAGTTTGAATCGTAAATTGTTGATGTACAGCCTCACGCCCCATGCTACGTACCAAATCGTAATAGGGTATGTCTTGATTTTCCACCGCAACCGTATCGCCGGCAGGGGCATTAAATACGATCACATCATTCCTTTTTATTTCTTGAAATCCGGGCAATCGCCTGTAAGGAATTTTAATAAGCTCAGAGAATGCTTTTCCGCCTATAAGTGGCATGGTATGATGTGCAAAAGGGAAAGCTATGGGTGTATTTGGAATACGGGGTCCATAATTCAATTTGCTGACAAAGAGATAATCTCCAATCAGGAGCGACTGCTGCATAGAACCTGAAGGAATCATAAATGCCTCCAATAAAAAACCACGAATCAGCGTGGCAGCAACAGTGGCAAAAACAATGGCATCGGCCCATTCGCGCACCATCGACTTTTTATAGGGGTATTTCTTGCTATAATCTACATAAGACTCATGTGCGATTTCCAATTCACTTTCCTTTGTCGTTCCGCGACCTTCGGCGTGAGCTGCTCTCAAATTTTTGGCATATAGCCCGCTCAAAAATTGCACATTTTTATCCTTACCCCAAAGTGGTAAAACAATAAACGGAACTAATACAGCAGCGCAGTTCTCCCAAAATCTTCTCTTTCCAAAACAATGAATAAAATCGAGATAAAGATTATAAAAGACAAAGACATTCACGATTGGTACGATCAATAGAATAAGATGCCAGGCCTTTTTGCCCAGTATCTTCGATTGTATCCATTGACTATAAACGGGAACAACACCCTCCCAACCTTTACGGCCTGCTTTTTTAAATAGCAGCCAAAAACCATAAGCTGCAATGAGGGTCAATACAATAAAAACGATAAGTATCATAAGTTTGTTTTAATTGCAACAATAGTGAGTAATTCTCAATAAATAAATAATCTGGCCGCGGATGCTGAAGAATCCTTCGCTTTTTGCAGTTCATTATATCGCATGATATATGTTATAAAAAGATCGTAATCATACTCCTTTTCATTTTCAAATTCAGCGAACAACTCCGGTTCGTCATTAATTAGCTTACCAAAAATGATGGGTCTTTTCTTTTTCACATCGCTAAATAAGCCATTGTGATTGCTATTTATCTCGATGACCTCACCGGTTGATTTTTTTAATGCATAAGCATGTTTATACTTTGTGACCATGATATTTCCCATTGTACCTCCGCCTCCACCGATAGCCACCCCAGCCCCAGCGCCGACCTTGGTTTCGGAAACATAATAGGCCATAATTTCTCCGTCAACGAGTACCTCAGCAAAAGTGGGTCCCTGACTGAGTCCTTTCCGAATGCGATACATCTCTGGAGATGTACCCGGAACCACTTCTAGTCCGTTTTCCACGTAAGAGGGTGCATAAACTTTCCTTTTCGATTGCCAATACGCCCGGTATACATCGCCGGGCTGAAAAGTTAACTTTTCTTTTTGCTGATTCTCAAATTTTAGTCTATGATCTTTGATAGATGAGATTTTTCCATAAATCGTATCGGCATTCATAAGTACCAAGTAGTCCTGGTCTTTTGCAGTTTCTTGAGCACGCACAATTGACGTCCCCAATAAGGTGAATAAAATCACATTGAATAAGATTGATATGACTTTCATACAAGGCAATATGCTATAAATAACTTTTGAAATGAAATGAACACGCTTTTTTTATACAAGCTAAAGCTACCTTTGAGTTACATTAGCTTGAAATGGAATTTCTTCTCCGCACTTAGTGTAAAACTACATAAAAATATGAAATTCATACCCCACAAAGCAAAAGCCACATCATTTTTCTGTGATGTGGCTTTTGCTTTTGCTGATTGAGTACTTTTAACTTGTATATTTACTTTCAAATTCTGCTGAAGCTTTATTGACTCCATTACCCATATTTTCAAATGCTTTATTTATATTATCAAGTAATGCAGATTCTGTCGTTGCATCGGATGTTTTATTTTTGCGAAGCTCAATCAATTTCGGATAATCCTCCGTAACGATCTTCTTGTAGCCGTTTAACCCATCGAGCACTGCTTTTTGGAATGTTGCATCACCTTTAAAATCACCAAGGTCTTCTACTTTTTTGATGTCATCATTTAAAGACTTCTCCCATTCTGTGCGCACTTGTTCAGCTTTGGTATAATCGGAGCTATTCATTGCTGCATTCATGTCCGTCACATGTTTTTCACTTCCGTTGATCACGGTAATAATCGAATTATTGTATGCTGCAGGATCTTTTACTCCCGCCCCACAACTCGACATAGTCAGAGCCGCCATGGTCAAAACGCCGGTAATCATCTTTTTAATCATATTGATCTATTTTTATTTTAAATTTTAGTATTTGGAACTCATTTACACAAAGATAGCTTCGAACATAGCGCAATCCCATCACGGAAATCAGGGATTTATAGAAGCTATTGAAACCTATAAGGCTGCTAGTTGATTGCGAAAGTTGTTATTGCCATTACGTTGATCAAACCGATCCGCAAGTTGATGCGCCAATTTCCTATAATGCCCAGCCAGTTCGCTAGCTGTGTAGCTAGTTTTACCTTGGAAAAGATTATGCTGCTGCCCTAGCTCAAGCATAAAATGTTCGTCAGCTCTAAAATTTTTCATGGCTTCACAAACGTAGCACGCCAACTGAAACATGGATCTATTTTCGGGTCCATCGGCCCAGGGTAAAAATCGTTCGATCCATTCCTTGGATTTACCGAGGTCGGTATACGAGAAATATGTTGCTAGTTTAATAGCTGATATTAATATTGCGGAATCTTTCTCTTTCTTAAACACCTCCGTTTCTGCGAGTTTTGCCATTCTGTCTGCTTGTTCAGCATCTCCATGCTTGTAACCTTCATATGCAAGGTTTACGGCAGTACGCAGAGGAACATGTGAACAGGTGAACTGTCCTTCAATGAGTGGCAAAGCTTTTTCTACTGCTGGGGCATAGCCATACTGCAATAATGTTGCTGATACTTCTGCATCCATTTCACATGCTTCACAGTCACTCATATCATCTCTTTGCAAAGCATTCACATTCGTCAATGCCACTTCAACAGCAGCCAGATCCTTTTGCGCCAGGGCATCACTGAGTTCCTCGTTGTATATGGCGCGCTTACCATAACCATTACGGATCAACCGTTGTTCAAAGTCGCCTAGAGCAGCTTCTATCTGTTCACGGCTGACCGCGGGATTGTCATATAGTTCGGCCATCATCCATTTATACTGCCATAAGAAATCCTCTTCGTTAAAGCGTTCTGGATTTTCATCATACGCCTGCAGTATCCAAGCAAAAGCAGGTAAAGATTCGGTCGAAAAAGCAAGATCGATCTCTTCGCTAATTAAATCTAAACGGAGCTCATATCCCCATTCAATATCTTGATTTTCATCGGCAATCCGAATAGCCTGCGTCAATAGGTTGACTTTCTCCAATGTATTATCTACTCGCGCAACTTGATTGCGAAGTTTCTGAATTTTAAGTGTATACATTTCTATTTTATTGTGTTCTTTTAATGAATTATAGTTCCGTTATAAACAACTTTTCTAATGGCCGGATGAGAAACGTAAAAAAACGGCTTAAAGATTCACGAAATTATCCAGTCCCATGACAATGAGGTTCTTCAGGGCCTCGTTCAAGACTTTCATTTCACGTTCCTGTACCGGATACTTGCCTAAAATCAACGCTTGCACATACAGGACTTCCATCACTGAACGGAGCATATACCCATCCCTTATATCCATTAGCGTGGTGATCAATGCATTATCGGCATTTAAACATAATGTATTCTGGATCTTATTTGGCCTGGATGTCTTGAGTACCTGCGCAAAGGGATTTGCATCTTCTTTCAATTGGCTAATCGTATTTTCCACGTTATTTTGGTCCATTTTTGTAAAAATGGCCGGCGTATCAACTGGTTTAAACCGTCTAATTTCCAAAATGCAGTTGTAGTCGTCCAAAATGCGTTGTGCATCTTTCTGAAAAGAAAAATATTGATGATGCTCGTCTTCATGAATCGGCTGAAAGGTCTCTAGTAGCTGATTTGGCGACATCTCTGTAATATTATACTCGGGATATTTTTGTTTGATCTTACGGAGTAGCTCGGTATCAAACGTATAAGAAGCATTAATAAGCATTATCCCCTGCGTATCAGCCATTCGGTCAATCTGTTTAAAATCTTCAAAGTCGGCGCAATAATAGAGTTGTTGCTGATAATCAATTATATTTTGAAAGCTTCGTTGTCCACGGTTGGTTTCAAATGGGATATCCGCCAAAAAGATTGCTAGGAAATCGGGATCTTCTAGGGCGAATGCTTTTAAATGAAGATAATGCGTTTGGATAATACGTATATAAATATCGTAATCAATCTTCTTCACTTGCTGCAGGTACGTCTTCAAAACGGCAGCAATTTCCTTTCTCGCCTGCCGCAGCAAATCATTTTTCATCAGAGACTCCCGCGATGCGGTGGCACTAAGTTCCTCCGTATTGACAAGCATACGGACAAAGAATGCCCAGTTTGGCAAAATCGATTGATCTTCTTCGGCGAGAAACATGCGCTTCAAGTAGATACGGTGACGCTGCTTGCTGCTAAATTGCGTACGAAAAGGTAAAACATACAACACGCCCTTTGCTTTTCCCGCAGTCGTTTCAAATGGAATTGCGTCCAAAAAGTTGACATGAAATAGCTCTTTCCCTATCGCTAACAAATCTGTTTTCGAAACCGATGAAGCAAGCCATTTAGGTTCATCCTTATGGATGATCTTTTCAACACCTCCTACCACGATTGAAATGGATTCTCGCAGTGCATCTCCATAAAACTTAATTTTCTTCTCGAAATAGTCCGCTTCAAAAATATAATTGTATTGTTTTTTGGGGCTTAAAATTACCTTCGTTCCCACAGGAATATCATCATCACTCAGGCGCTCAATCTTATAGTCGCCTTCAGCTCTAGCCGTCCAGCGTAAGGGCTGCTGTTCAAGCGCCGATTTTGTTTCCACAATAATCTCATCACTGACGACAAAACAAGAGAGCAGTCCAATGCCAAACTTTCCAATAAAATCCTGTGCATCCTTGATGTCCTTACCTTTCGAACTCTCGCCAATAACCGACAAAAATTGGTGGATATCAGACTCCTTGAGACCTATTCCATTATCTTGGAACATAAATTTAGGTTGCTCAACGTTTGGTAATTCTATCTTGATTTTTCCTTGATGATGTTCATCCAAGTGTTTCAATGCTGTAATTGCATCCACCCCATTTTGAAGCAGTTCCCGAATAAATGTGTTGGGATCGCTATATAGGTGCTCTGAGAGCAGCGCGATCATTCCTTTCAAGTTTACCTGAAAGGAATATGATTTCTCTTCCTGCATGTTTTTGTTACTTTCTCGTTTTCTTTGTCAATCGAATAGCTTCTTCATGTCCATTATCTGCCGCTCGTTCAAACCACTCCAAGGCAAGCGTTTCATTTTCTTCCACGCCATCTCCCATGAGGTAGCAGTTGGCCAGTTTATATTGCGCATCAGCATGGTCAGCATCGGCAGCTTTCATCAGCCATTCAATACCGTCATGAAGGTCTGTCGGTACACCTTCTCCGTCCAGCAGTTGTAAGCCAACAAAATAACAGGCATAAACATTTCCTTGTTGTGCTACTTCAATAAATTGGCTATAAGCAGCTGTTTTATCGATCTCGGCACCTATTCCGAAATACAAACAGCGACCCAGTCGATAGATCGCTTCCTGATTTCCTCGTTCTGCGGCCTGTTTATAATACTCAAATGCTTTTGCTGGCTGTGCTTCTATTCCGATACCAAACTCATAACACATACCCAGTCCATCTGTCAAATATCCAAGCTTCTCAGCATGCGTATAGTAATCAAAGCCTTTATCATATTCTTCACGCTGATCATAGTCGAAGAAAAAATAGTCGCCTAGCAGCAACAATGCTTCACCTACATTTTTTTGTGCAGCCTCTTCCAGCAATTGAAGACCAAGGGGCACATCCTGTTTCACAAGGCCGGTCAAATAGTATCTTCCCATCACGTAGATTGCATACGGAAAACCTAAATCAGCCGCCTTTTTAATATATTCTTGTGCTTTAAAAGCATCTTTACTCAGCCCATAACCATATTCATAACAAAGGGCAAGATCAGTCAACGCCTGCACATGGTTTCGCTCGGCAGCCTTTTGGTATAAATCGATCATCCGATCTAGATTTATTTCCGTACCTATGCCACCACGGTAACATCGAGCTAGTTCATATATACTATTTAAATCCTGCATGCTAGCACCTGCTTCAAAGGCGGCAAAAGCAGCTGCTGGCTGAGGAGCGCCTGTCTGGTGATAGTCATTTTCTAAATAAATTCCCTTCAGATAATAAGCATATGGGTAACCCAGATCAGCTGCACGTGAAAAATAATCAAAAGCCAATTTGTAGTCTGGTTCGGCCTTCAATTCGGACGCTAATCCCATTTCCGTTAGTGCTGTAACATTATTAGAAGCGGCCGCTTCTTCGAAGTAAGGGATTGCAGCTGCCAAATCAGGTTCTTCGCCATGAATGCCATATTTCAAGTACCTGCCGACCTGATATAGAGCCTGCGGGAGTTTATCTTTTGCGGCATCTTGATAATAGGCAAAAGCTACCTTGTAATCGGGATCTATTCCATCATAGCCAGATTCTATCATATTGCCCATGCGCAACTTTGCATAGGCAATATTTTTTTGTGCCAGTGCACTAAATTTCTGGAAGGCAGATTTTTCATCTCTCGGCAGAAATCTTCCTTCTAACAGTATTTCCGCAAGTTCAACCTGCGCTTCGACATAATCATCTCGCTGGTCGAGTAGCTGCAATAAAGATAGGCCCCTTTCGATATCCTGAAGTGTGTCATTATAGAGGTAAAGACAAGCTAGACGATAGCCTGCATAAATATTATTGTAGTCGTATGCTTTCTGCAAATACCATAGTGGCTGCTCGAAATCCTCCTTTACCTGATTAGTGTTACTTAATCCCTGAAGTTTGATGAGCGCTATCTGCACTGCAGCGTCCATCATTCCATATTCAAATAATTCGTGATATTCTGGTATAAGACGTTCCAGTTCAACGGAAGAAGTTGCATCTGCGCGTTTTATATCATTCAGAACAAACCTGCAGTATCGGGAATCGGTCAAGGCGATACCCTCTTCCAGGATCTCCAGGCGTTTGGCTTTATTGTCTTTACGAGCGTAGTAAAATTGTAACGCTTCATAATAATGGCGTAATAGTTTTTTCTCCTGAGCGTGTCTAAGCACCTGAATTCGATCAAAGACTTCTTCAAATTTATCGGTCCATACATCGATATGGGCAATATACGCGGTTGCATAAAGATCGCCTCCCAAAGCAAGCGATTCAAGTTCAGCTTTGGCGGTTTCCCGGTCAATATCAGCCAACACACCTAAATAATTATAATATAAATAAAGAGGTCTCGCCCATTTAACCCCAGCCTCCATACCTCTATTTAAATACAACGACGCTTTTTCCTTTTCTACAGCATGCCGGCGACATAAAACATGTTGTAGCCCCAACTCGACCCATGCTTGCGGATTTATAGTGGCATAGCGTTCCAATATTGCCCTGATTTTATCGATAAAAAAAGTATAATCCTCATCGTTTAAATAGACATTTGCAGCAAAATCAGTTCCTTTTTCAAACAATGCATCGTAAAGAGTGGTTGCACTGGGCTGCTGCATATTATACTCAAAATGAATGAGAGCATCAAGCCATATATCAGGTGTAATGGGTTTCGACAGATCAATTGTCAATTGAGGTTCAGCGGATTGCAATGCAGCAACTTTACTGAAATATTCTTCACTTAACTTCATATATAATCGTTGTAGTATGTGGTAAAATAAGCTTTTTTGTGCCCTGAAGGCGCTAAAAAGTAACAAAAACTTTGCCACTGTAGAGGGAACGACGAGAATAACACAAAACAACAACGCAACTTAATTGCTTTTAAAATCTTTTTACCTATATTTGTTGCAACTTAATTGCAACAAATAAATCCAACCCGATGAATAGGTACATCATTTTTTCACTTGTAGTCGCACACCACATGTGCCTCCCATCTTACGGGCAGGAAAAAAGCATCGAGCTTGAAGAAGTTAAAGTTGGCCGGCGACGTTACCATCGGGCAGCGGAAGGGATACTAGCGATCCAGATGCTCAATGCCGACTCTATACAAAAATATCAAGCAGGAAGCTTAATGCAGACATTAAGCCGACTTTCTGGTGTCAATGCCATAGGCATAGGTGCCAATCAGTCCAAACCTCAGATTCGAGGACTCGGATTCAATCGTGTCGCTACGGTAGAAAACGGAATTAAACATGAAGGACAACAGTGGGGATTGGATCATGGATTGGAAATCGATCAATTCAGCGTAGGAAGTGCCGAGGTAATTAAAGGCTCCAGCTCATTTTTGTATGGCTCAGACGCCATTGGTGGCGTCATCCGACTATTGCCACCATCGGAACTACAGGACACAGGTTTTAGGGGGCACTTTAACTTATTGACCAAATCAAACAACGCTACCTTTGGCGGATCGCTTCAAGCACAAGGCCGAAAGGGGAATTGGGTCTTCGGCGGAGGCTTTACACATTTAGACTATGGAGATTATCGCGTCCCTACAGACACTGTTTATGTTTATAATTATGCGGTACGTCTAAAAGATCGCCATGTACGCAATACAGCCGGAAGAGAAACACATGTTCAACTACGCGGAGGCTACATATCAGATCGTTTTTCCTCCATGTTGTATCTGAGTAATTACCATACTAAGTTCGGCTTCTTTGCGAATGCGCACGGCTTGGAACCTCGGGGTGTAGATACAGCTTTCTATGACAGATCGAGCCGGGACATTGGTTTTCCAAAACAGACTGTGAATCATTTGAAGCTGATTAACCGCAACTTTATCGACCTAAACAAGCATAAACTTTGGGTTGACTTGGGGTATCAAAAGAACTATCGTCAAGAATTCAATAATTACACGGCACATGGCTATATGCCCCCCGTCTATCCAAAAGATATGACTATCCCCGCTAGTTTGGAAAGATTATATGACAAACAGATCTATAATATTACTGTTAAAGATCAATTTGATTTGGCGGCGCATCGGCTAACGATTGGCTTAAACGGAGAATATCAGGACAATCAAATTGACGGTTGGGGTTTCCTGATTCCATCCTTTACGCAAAAAGCAATGGGTCTATTCGTTTATGATCAATTTGTAGTGGCCGATTATACCACCTTGTTTGGTGCATTGCGGTACGATTATAGCCATATTCATACGTCATCCTATCAAGATTGGTTCGATTCGCAGCAGGAAGGCAACATGACCACAAGGATTGTTAGGGCATCGGCACTCCGCCGAAGTTTCAATAGCTTGGTCTGGTCTTTTGGGGCGGCTCGTCAATTTGGTTCTTTGGAGACAAAAATCAATATAGGCAAGAGTTTTAGGGCTCCAATTGCGCAGGAACTCGCTGCCAATGGAGTCAATTATCATTACTTCAGTTATGAAAAAGGCAATCGCTCATTGTCGCCCGAACAGTCCTATCAGATGGATTTATCATTAACATGGAATGGGAAAAAGGCCAATGTTGCCTTCACACCATTTTTTAATTACTTTGCGAATTATATCTACCTCAATCCGACCTCAAGCTACGATCAATACTACGGGGCTGGCAATCAAATTTTTGAATATACGGAGAGTCGGGTACGTCGTCATGGTGCAGAATTCAAACTTAGCTACCGGCCGCTGAAACAATGGAAATTAGAATTATTGGCTGAATACATCCGTTCGGAACAGCTATCGGGAGCAAAGAAAGGCTATACACTTCCCTTTTCTCCTGCGCCTTCCGCTTTGATAGACATCAGCTGGACAGCAAAAAATAGCAAGCGTTTTAAAGATACTTACTTTTCCCTTGATTGTAAATGGACGGCAGCTCAGCATCACATTGTTCCTCCAGAGGAGATCACAGCTGCATATCAGGTGTTTAACTTTCGGACAGGAACGCAGCTGAATCTTTCGGGTTCTGACATCCAACTACGCCTGCAGATTCAAAATCTTTTTGATAAAAAATATATGGATCATACCAGCTTTTATCGTCTGATAGCATTACCAGAACAAGGGCGAAATTTTATGCTGTCCATCGGAATACCATTCGGGAAAAAGCCTCGCTCTTAAGATTATCAACAACTACAATCTTTCTCCGCAATGAACCAACGTCAGTCAATAGCCGATTACGGAAAGTACACCACAACAGATAATTGAGGAAGATAGAACAATAACTATTCATACATGAAAACAATTAAAAAGTACACAATCATTACAGTCATATTTGCCATGACTGTGGCCTGTAGGAAAGATAAGGAAAACATCGATACCGAAAAACCGACCATTGCCATCGATACCGAAAATGCTTTCCCAAAACAATGTAGCACAATTAAGCGAGGCACCAGTTTTACTTTTAGCAGCACACTATCCGACAATGTGGCGTTAGGAAGTTATAGCATCAATATACACCATAACTTTGACCATCATTCACACAGTACCGAAATCGGAGAGTGTATAATAGAGGCTATCAAAAAGCCCGTAAAGCCTTTTGTTTTGGTTAAAACAGTTAATATTCCCGCGCAGCCACAGCGATATAATGCCGAGTTACAAATTGATGTCCCTGCTGATATCGATCCGGGCAATTATCATTTTATGATCCAGGTGACCGACCTCACAGGATGGAGCAGTCAAAAGGGAATTAGCATCCGTATACTCGAATAATACCATACTTATTTATCAACTCAAATTAATTAAATCCATTTTACATGAAAACTAGAAACATTCGCTTCCTCTTCCTGTTAAGTACTGTTCTTTTAGGCTTACTATCGTCCTGTAAGAAAGATAACGAGGAAATTTCAGCACTTGCAAAACCTCAGATAGGCGCACTCGAAATCGGGAGTGGAAACACTAAAACCGTGCAAGCAGGTTCAGATCTGCACCTAGAAGGTGAAATTGTCGCCGAAGGACTGATTGCTAAAATCGACATTGAGGTTCATCAAGAAGGTGGTGGCTCTTATAAGTTCACAAAAGCCTTTACTAACGGTAAATATATCGGCGTAAAAAATGTTACCTTCCATGAACACATTGATGTTCCTGCCGGTGCTCCTGCTGGGGCTTATCATTTTCATCTTACTGTCACCGACAAAGCCGGAAATGCTACTACAGCAGAATCAGCATTAACGATTACGGCCGCCGATGTAAAACCGAGCTTTAAACTTGTCTTCACAGAAGTAACTGGGACAGCGCATGGAAACCATTTTCACGATCTAGCTGACAAGAGCAATGCAGAACCTATGACCATCAACTTCAACGAAAAAGGTCAAGCCCTATCCGGTGGTCATGCGCACCTGCATCCATCCAAAATTTATAAGATTGAATTTAAACAATACGATTTATCAGCGCAGGAGATTCAAAATCAGTACATCCTCAATAAGGCTACTGCAGATTACTACAAAGCATTCCTATTAGGCGGATCATTTATTTTAAATCCCAACACCACTGGTGAAAATGGTGCGATATTTCAGACGCGTGAAACAAAATATGCCGATGGAACAACAATTAGTGATGCTACAGAAACAACCGGAATAATCACCTACTTTACCGCCGGTATCGTCAATGCTGGCGAAAAGCAAGTGCTCTTTGTATTAAGGAAATTAAAAGATGCTTCCACCAAAGCAACCATTACACGCACAGACTGGAACTTGTCTAATTATGAAGCCAAGTTTGCAGGTCAAGACCTCGTTAAGCTATCTTTCGAACTGCATGCAGAGGCAGGGGAAGATTAATAACATAAAAACGCACCTTGTCAACTTGCGAAATGACAAGGTGTACCTTTTTACCGTTACTTTAAACTCACATCCAAGTAAACCGAATGACGCCCATAGGTATCATAAAACGGTTTATAAAGCACATCGTCTATATAAAATTCCAATGTTTCTGGGTTTCCTTTAATAGATTTACCAATATCCTTTGCGTCGAAAGTTACTTTACGCCAATCTTTTCTTGCGGTACGTTCCTGAGCCGCCAAGAGAACGGGGCCATAAAATAGGCTTGCGATATTCGGCTGATCCATAACCGGGTCGAGATGGAAATCGAAGGGCATTTTTAGCTTAACCACATCACCATCTTTCCAGTTACGGTTTATGCTAAGATACGTTCCAGGATCGGCGGCAATTTTTTGGTCAACTCCATTTATAGTAACGAAAAATCCCTTTGTCGCCCAACTTGGTACCCGAACATGAAGATCGAATTTGCCATTACCGCGTATGGTCAACGATGTATGATCTGCTTTTGGAAAATTTGTCTGTTGTTCAATCCTGATTCCCCGCTCTTTCCATTGCAAAGTAGAAGGGATATATAAATTAACATACAATGATTGATCATCTTTACTTCTAAAATAAATCGTATTCTGCAATTTGGTACTGCTCTCTATAGCCGTCCCATTACAACAGGTGAACCCGTGCATATCTGCATTTCCAAATTGTTTGATTGAACCAGGACGCAAAGGAACATGATAGGTATTTGCTGGACTATTCTCCGCAACGGAAGCTAAGATGTGATTATATAGTCCACGTTCATAGTAATCCATCAGCTCTGCACGCTGATCGAACATAAACAAATCACTCGTCAATTTCAGCATATTATAGGTTGCACAGGTTTCATTTTGGCCCCCTGCAGAAAATCCGTTTTGATATAATGTTGCAGGTTGACTGATGAAACATTCGGCATTGGCCGGATTCCTCGCCCCCGCCACACCACCAATGCTATACATATAATCGCTGGTGACTTTATACCAAAAATTGTCGGCTACCTTATAGTATTGAGGGTCATTTGATACACGGTATAGCTCCATGCTGCCTACAATTTGTGGGATATGCTGATTGGCATGCAATCCTCTAAAAGTATCCACATTTTTTGCCAGTCCATGTGTATGTGCTGCATTACCGTAAAACAGATCAATGTTATCAAATAAACGGGCGGTTTTTAAATATTTTTGTTCCCCCGTAACACGATACAACCTTGCCATCACTTCGTTCATCCCTCCAAACTCACCTGCGATATAGGTATTCCACATGTTGATTAATGTTTCGGTCGGGATATTGTTTAAACGCGTATACACCCAGTTGCCCATGCCTTGTGCGATTTCCAATGCTTTTTTATTTCCGCTTACTTCATAAACATCCATCAGACCGGCCAGGATCTTGTGCAGGGTGTAATAAGGTGCCCAAACCTGGTTCTTCTGCCCCCCATATTTGGCCCCATGTTCAAGCATTATAAACTGGTCGGGAGGATAGGCGCTAATAAATCCCAGCCCCCAGTTCCAATAATCTGTACGAATTCCTTCATCACTCAAATCAGAGTCATACGCTGATTTACCAGGACCAATAGGCACTGCCGCTGGATCAGCGACATATGCCTGCCCCGATTGCTTCGGTACACCCGACAATTTTGACAAAGCGTAAAGTTCATTGATCATCGTATCCATTTTACCCAAAAATTTTACTTGAAGGGCTTTGTCATACCCTGTACTGGCGTAAGCTTGCGCAATTGCTGTTAGGTAATGTCCAGTTGCATGACCTCGTAATTTGATATCCTGGCTATCCCATACATCCAGAGGCCTTGCACCCTTTGGTTGCTTTTGTCCAAAAGCGTGACGAAACATATAAAGAAAAGAATTGGGATCTGATGTAGCCAATGTATCCATAAACTTATCACGGTTTTCAATAAACTTGGTGTGATGATGTCCTTCGTCTACATTAAGAGTCACCTGATCCAAATGGAAGGGTTCCAATTTTAAGTTAGGGATGTTAGACTTTATCTTTCCCTTGACACTAACAATTGCTTTTGGTTGAAGATCCGTTCCGGGGATACGTCCAGTTATCGTGTAGGCTGTCTGCTGTAAAACTGTGCTATTATCTGTTGGAGACGGCCATAGCACCCGTACTTTCGGCCCTACCATACCATCTTTATAAGTACCGACGACATAATTAGGCAATCGTGGCAATTCCCCAACCTCCGTTTCTACGCTGACATCTGCGACTCCAATTAAATAAGCATTATACAATTCTGCTTTATTCATCGGAAATCTAGGTAAATCATCCTCGGGCTTGCCTTTGGTGCTTGTATCTTCGTGTACGCCTTTCAATGCATTGCCATATACCGTGGCAATCTGGGCTCGACTAAGTGGCACCCGATAGACCCTGAAATCATGGAGCAAAGCATTTAAACTCGAATTGCCGCCTAATAGGGGCTTTCCAATCTGTAATTTCTTTTTGCTTCCCGGCTGTCCAAAAACTGCGCTCAGTTCTTGCGGAATATTTTTGACTTCTCCAACGGGCCTTCCGTCCAAATACGTTTGTAAAGACCCTGTAGTAACATCGACCACAATGGCCAGATGCACCCATTTGTTCAACGGAACCGAAGGAGACGCTGCACTTTTTACTTCAGTCTTCTTTTGGGAAATAACACCCAAATATCCAGCTTTTTGCGCTGTTCCTGTCGGTGTTACTGCAAAATGCCTCGCAAGATCTTGTCCGAAGTCAAAAAGATATTGTTCAGGCTGCGCTGCCCTCAAGTACAACCAGCCTGTTATACTAATAGACTCCAAATCCGAGAGTACTTGCGACGGTAATACGACAAAATCATCTTTTCCCCCGGCTAGAGACAATACCTTTTTAAATTGCTTATCAGCTACAAATAATGCTTTCTCTCCTTGAAATTTACCATGCAGACCATTTCTTGACCAATCTTTTAAATCCTCATCAAAGACATAACGGGCCACCATTCCTGTCTCACCAATTCCATCCAATATCTGATCTCCACCTTGCGCTACCGCGACATCTATCGTTTTGATAAAAATCGTAAAAAGTATTGCGACGTGTAATTTATATCTTTTCATAATATTATCTATTTCGTGTATTCATAATCTTCGGTTTACGTATTGCCCGGCCCAATTGAGTGTGCTTAGCTACATGACGGACACTCTTCATTGATGTCTCCCTGACTTTTTAAAATTAATCACAAAAGCTCATTATATATAGGTTTATTTTAGCCGATATTCTCCCGATTTTAACTAACACTCCTTCTAATAACGCTATCCTCAATTGAAAGAAAACGCAATAATACCACGTATTCCCAAATACTCGACGGTATTTTGTATTTTAGATTTGATAAGATATTCTATGGAAAAGCGAAATTCAAAAATTTGGGTGCCAGTTATTGGTCTGGATGGTTTCCGAAAAGAACAGACAGCAGGACGGGAAGAACTCCTATTTAACGAACTCCATGGCGAACGGCTTATCGAAAAACCCCATAAGCATGATTTTTTTATCATTAATCTGTTCCATAAAGCTTCTGGCGTACATACCATCGATTCTATCGATTATAGGATAAAAGATCATCAGGTCCATATTCTCTTTCCAGGCCAAATGCACAAGTGGCATATCTATGCCGATACTATAGCTTACCAACTCATGATTGAGCGCCCTCTGTTTGAACATTTTGCACCTTTTTTTCGCTTTTCTTTTACCAATTATCAAAACCATCCTGTCATTGATCTCACTGCAGATTCCTTTGCACAATTACTTTATGAATTTGAATCCGTCAAACAAGAATTGAAAAGAGAAAACTCACTTATTCCTTTAATTAGTGCCCGAGCGGGCGTCATTGCCGCGATTGTAAGTCGAGAGGCAGAGTCTGCGTTCACCGAATTCAAGGTTTATCAATCTGTTCCGCGACTTGCTAAGTTTAATATGCTAATTGACGAATTCTTCAGGGAACAGAAAATGGTGGCATTTTATGCCGAAAAACTTAATATTTCACCTAATTATCTTAATATTCTATGTAAAAAGCATTTAAAAATATCTGCTACACAGCTTATCCACCAACGAATAAACATTGAAGCAAAACGGCTTTTACAAAGCTCCGAACGGTCCATCAAAGAAATTGCCTTTGAGTTGGGTTTCGCAGATCAAGCTTATTTTTCAAATTTCTTTAAACTGCAGATAGGTACCAGTCCCAGTGACTTTAGAGACAAACGTCAAGCTGGGGAGACAATAAGTTTGTTAAGAGGAAAATGAAAAATAGATAAATTACACAAGAAATGGCAGATATCTCCCAGCAAAAATAGCACGACAGTCCTATAAATTTGTAACCTACAATACCAGATGCTTTTTTTTAGACAACTATGCGCTTATGAAATCAATGGCCTTTACCCGCAAGGAATTTATTAGAAACTCTACGTTAGCACTTGCGGGTTCTACACTTATACCAGCAATGTTATTTGCAGAAAACCGCCATAAAATGGTGAACCAAAACCTATTGAGCGACTCCGCAATTCAAAAAAACTATACATTAAAAAATGTGTTGCTAGAAACGGGCTTTGAGTACGATACTGATGGCCATGTGATTTCAACAACGACAGGCCTATTTTCTATTCAGATTGCAAACGGAAAGATCAAGGCTATAAGTTCCAATATTAATGCTTCCCATGCTATCGACGCAAAAGGGCTTTTGATGCTACCCTCTTTCCGAGATATGCACATCCATTTGGACAAAACCTATTATGGTGACAAGTGGCAGGCAGTAAGGCAAAGGACCGGAGGTGTAAAAGGCATGATTGCCCTCGAAGAGAAAATTCTGCCCGAACTATTAAAAAATGCAACCTATAAAGCAGAAAAGCTGATCGAACTATTACAAGATAACGGTACTACTTTCGCACGCAGTCATGTTAATATCGAACCGACATCCAAACTAGACGCTTTAAGTAAGCTACAACTGGCACTGGAAAACAAGAAAGATGGATTCGGGGCTGAACTGGTTGCTTTTCCGCAGCACGGTGTATACTATACTGACTCGGTTCGCTACCTTAAGGAAGCCGCCAAAACCAATATTGATTTTATCGGTGGAGTCGATCCATTTTCCATTGATGGAGCTATTGAAAAAACAATGGATTTTACGGTTCAGCTGGCATTAGATCATAACAAGGGAATTGACATTCATTTGCACGAATCGGGTGAATCAGGCTTGAAAACCGTAGAATACTTAATTAACAAAGTGAACGAGAATCCAGTTCTTAAAGGTAAGACCTACATCAGCCATTGTTTTGTATTGGGTCGATTGGAAAAATCCAAACAACAAGAAATGGCAGTAAAACTAGGCGACGCACAAATTGGCATTATTTCTACAATTCCATTCGGTGGATTAATTATGCCAATCCCAACCTTACTAGAGAACAACGTTGAAGTGATGACGGGAAATGACAGTATTGTAGACCATTGGAACACATTTGGTACGGGTAGTGTCTTACAAAAAGCCAATCTTGCAGCTCAGGTTTATGGCCAAACAACTGAATTTGGCTTATCTCGCATGCTCAAGCTTGCCACTGCTGGCCCCACTCCTTTGGACGACAAAGGCAATATGCAATGGCCCAAAGTCGGAGATAGTGCAGATATTGCCTTACTCGAAGCCAGCTGTTCCGCAGAAGCAGTTTCAAGAATATCGCCAGTGAAATCGCTGATCTATAAAGGAAATATTGTCTTCTAGTTGGAAGACAATATTTCCTTTATAGATCCTACGCTCGGCCGCCTATTAATTTCTTAAAACGTTTTATAATCCACGGTTCAATACGATCACTTAAGAAATAAGCAAGTGCTAGCATCAGCATTACAACAGCCGAAAGGAGCACGTATTTATTGATATACAGATAGAGCTGATTAAAAATGATAAACCCTATATGCTGGTGGATTAAATACAGGGGATAGGTCAACATGCCAATTTTAACAAACTTGGACGAATTAATAAACTGAAGTTTTTTACAGGAAACCAGTAACATAAGTAAGTAAAACACGACAATGGCGGTCCCAATGATATAAGGAGAAAAATCACTATGAAAAGTACGCTCCAGCCAGTGAATCCGACCAATAGCGCTGTCGATCGAAATGTACAAGCACCAAAGTAGGGCGATCATATGCTTTGCTTTTACTCCATGCAAAAAAATTTGGCAACATATAATTCCCGCAATAAAGTAGGCACTCCAATCGAGTAAAAAAAACTCGTGGAGTCCATCATACATTTCGGACGGTCCGAAAAAAAAACGTAGACTTGACAATAGCAGCCAAAAATAAACCAGGTAATCTAATCCTACTCTTTTAAATTGATTTAGAATCAGGAATAAGACTATGACCAGGTAAAATTTCAACTCAACATAAAGTGACCAGTAGGCACCATCTACATCGCCTTGTCCCCATAATTTCTGCGTCATCGTCAGATTGGCCAGTAACTGAGTAAATGTTACATGATAACGCGGCGCGCCAAAAAAATAGGTAATCACACAGGTCAGCAGCAAGCAGATCCAATACATAGGGTACAAGCGCTTAAATCGAGAATAGCAGAATTTACGCAACGATAGATGCTTGATAGAGAAAGCGATCACAAAACCGCTGATGATAAAAAATAGGTCGACGCCCAGATAACCATATTTGACATAGTCACCAACGCCATCAAAACGTAAAAGAGACATATTTCCAGCAGCAGCCCCGCGATACATATAATGATAAAACACTACTGCTGATGCTGCAATAAATCGAAACAGATCGATTTGATAAATTCTTTTGGACTCCAACATTTGGCTGCAAATATACGCGGTTTCTCCCATCTACTCAACTTTATAACATCATCATGTGACTTCTGCTCATTGCATTTAGCGCAGTTGCTAATTAACTTTACTAGAGTTTAATCCAATAAAATAGAGGAAATTATGAAAAAGAACCTATTTATACCCCTCACTGCGCTTGTAGCCATATGTTTTGGAAATCAAGCCAAAGCCCAAGTGACGGCAACCTCCCAACCTGTTACTGTAAATATCAACTTGACAGATGCCATTTCAATCACCCTAGGTGCAACCCCAACAGTTAATTTTACGTATACAACTGCGGCTGATTATACTGCTTCAAAAACTATTGAGAAAGCAGGTCATTTTACGGTCGTGAGCAATAAACCGTATAACCTCACTGTTGCGGCAACTGCCGCATTTACGCCTGCAGGGGGGCCCGCCTTGGATATTGTAACGGTGAATGTACCTTCCGCTTCGGCCAATGGGGGTACTCCAGAAGCGAATGTACCATTAAGTACAACCCCGGCCGCTTTAGTCAACGGTTCGACTGCAACCACGGGAGCTAGCTATACCGTGGATTATACTATAGCAGATCCTGCATCGCTTTTAAATCTTGGTGCATCGGCCTATAGTACAACAGTCACTTATACCGCAACACAACTCTAACTGGAAAGATAATTTTATCCGTGAGATATTATTTAACACTATTCGTCATTTGTATCTGTAATACCCTGATCTATGGACAGGGTATTTCGATTTCTCCATCCCGCATTTTTTTTACTGGCGATCCAGGGCAGACAGTTTCTCAGATCATTACATTTAGCAACACCTCGAACACTGAACTCTATTTTGTCGCCCATCTTAAAGATTGGGATCGCGATTCGATTGGGGTAAAAAAATATTATTCTCAAGGCCAAAAACCGCAATCAAATGCGGCTTGGCTCACGCTATCGGAAAATACGGTACGTTTGGCTCCAGGAGAGACCAAATCGGTAAATCTTTCCATGACTATCCCAAAAAACCCAGGCTCCCTGCAGCTAACCAACACGATGCTCTTCTTTACACAGGTGAAGGAACAGAAAGCTGCACTCCAAAATGGTCTTCATATGAACGTACTAATCGAAGTAGGCATCCAAATTTACCATACCCCTTCAGGATTAAACCCCGGGGATCTGGAATTCCTTGCTTTCGAGGACAGGCATGTCATTCCAGGTCAGACAGGTCAGCCGGTTCGCCGGATGGACATACACGTTAAAAACACAGGGCAGATTAATAAGGATGCCTATGTGCGCTTTGAGCTGACCAATACAGAGACAGGCGAAGAAATACCCGTTAAGACTGTCGCTATTGCGATGCTCCCCCACTCGGATCAATGGGTGCAAATCGACCTTCCAGAGAAACTTGTCGCAGGAAATTATCTCGCCGTTGCAATATTAGATGCCGGTAGCCAATATGATTTGAAAATTGCAGAAAAAGAGATTACATATTAAGTGGAATTTTGTGGTATATTTCCTAGGCTTATTAAGCCTATATGGATATAGTACTTATGGGCAGACGACATCTCTCACGCTGCCTCAAGCCAATATACAGGCTAGAACCGACTATAATACAGCTATCAACGCTGGCACTTATACCAGTGTAATTACCTTACTTCCTTCTTTTTCAGTAAAATCCAATACCTCAATTTTTAACAGCACCACTAGTGGCAGTTTTCCAGTCGGTGCAGTGCATATGAAACTTTCGAGTATTGGTAGCCTTGTATTACTTGGCTTAACAGGAAACAATGAAGTTGCCCTATCACCCGGGGGCGGTTTACTCTATACGGCGGTGGCAAGTGTTGCTTCCGGTGCGATAGCCGCCAATGCACGCATTTTTACAGCAGGGCAGACTTGGACGGCAGGGGTATTTACTGATGCTGTCAGCTTTTACACGCAAGGCCTGTTGGCGGGGTCAATCTCTCCCGCCAGCTTCACGCTATCCATCAACGTACCCGGATTTATCAGTCCTCCAGGCAACATAGGAAAAACAACTATCATGGTAAACAATCTTAATTTTTATCGTTCTGCTAATGGAATCACTGCCAGTCAAATTATACTGGTATCAAGTACCGTACCTTATATTCCTAGTGTCAGGACTGGTAACGCCCAATTTAATTTTAACACAACCTTTCCCTACAACGCCTTGCCTGTTCCACCTGTCTCAACAGTGAGCGCCGCACTCAGCGGAGTCGGAACAGCAACTGCCACCAATTTGTCGACCAACGATCAGGCGCTTACAAGCGCTGCCGGAATAGCTGTCCCTACCAATAACAGCAGCTCAATCACACACACATACACCATTAGCAACACGTCCCTAAAAAATAACTTTAAACAAGCCGGAACTTACACAGTTCCTCTCACCTACACTTGGAACAAATTATCTTCAGCCTATCCTACAGCTCCAGTGCAGGCGCAGGCTACTGGCAGCTTGAATATTGTGGTCAGCGACCTCGGAGAAATAATCGCAAATCAGCAATCCGTTAATCTTCCTTTTACTACGACCAGTAATTATATTAACGGTGTCAGTACGAATATGGCTACCCACTTAAAGCTGAGTAAGACCACACCCTACAACTTGTATGTACGGGCCACTTCTTCTAGTTTTACCTCAGGAGTCAATAGCATCCCGTTAAGTGTTTTGCGTATCGGTCCAATGGCTGGGCAAACTGGAGTAAATACAGTTACGCTATCCACAACAGCTCAACAGCTTATCCAAAATGCCGATCCTATCATCGATCGAACACTCGATATGCAGTACAGCATCCCCGCATCGCAGACTAGCAATCTTCTGGGCAAACCTGCCGGCACATATACCGCGAACATCGTCTATAGCTTTGTCGCTCCCTAAAATCTTTTAATACCGACTTTGCGCCTCTGATCCCGGTAGCGCAAGGATGGTAGCTCAATCAATCCTTCGGCGTTTATTTCTACTTCGCAATTCGAATTTTCAATGACAAAAGGCATTCCTTCTGTTTCGACCGTCAGCCTATAAAAACCGATAGGCAGATAAAAAACATATTCTCCCGCTTCGTTGGTCAAGGTGTTATATTTCTTGCCCTGCCTATCATTCGCCGTAATTCTGATACCGCTCAAATCAGGCTTAGACTCCAAGTATTTACTGGCAACTAATTGTATATTCCCTTTTACAGATTTTGTTTTGACCAGCGGGATGTCCATCGACTGATTTTTCGTCAGTACAATGGTCGATGGTCCCTGAAAAATCCAGCCTTGATGGTTTTCTGTACGAATGGAAAAAGAGCCCGCTTCCATGTCAACAAACTTGACTCGTCCCTTTTCATCTGTTATGGCAACTTCCTTTCCGACGCGAATCAGCATAGATTCTACGAGTGGTTCGTCATTCTCTCGAATGCCATTGTTATTTCTATCATCAAAACAGGTCAGCTGCAAACGATACCCACTAACGTGGCCCCTATGACCAAAACTCTTTTCAATTCCAATTCTGATTTGTCTGTTATTAAATGAATACCGATCTAGTGGCTGCTGCACAGGAGAAGTCACTGGATCGGTCTTAAAAAGCAGCTTACCTTTAATAAAGGTATAAAAGATATCTGCAGTGAGGTTCCAGCTATTCTTCATCCGCCAACGGACGTTCCCATTTAAGGAAAAATTATTACTTCTCGAAAAGCCGTAATAACTATACATCGCTGCAAGCTGAACTTGTAAATTATGTGCAAATGCGTCAAAGTGCGTGTTTGGTCCTAGTGAATACATCCTATAGTTAGCATTCGCATAAGTAGCGAAAAGATCACTCAAATAATAGGGGTTGATCTGCACAAACGTGTTAATCCCAAAAAGCGCGTGATCATAATTACCTGATACACGCAATGAATGAAAAGGAGCGATAGGCAGTTCAGCTGTATTTTTATAGGTGTAACCATAATCTGTATGCAGCGAGAAGCGATGGTTCTTGGTAAAAAAATTAAGATCTGCAACAGTTCTTAACGAACTGGACTTCCAGTTTGCCGCATCAGTTCCCAATTCCAACCAACTGTGGTAATCTGCAAATTGATTCATCCAATAAGGTCTTAAATCAACCTTTATTCGCCCGAGCGCAGTACGATATCCAAGCTCATAAATTTCAATTCGACTGCTGCTGCTAAAAAAGTAATTCCTATCTCCAGCTTGGTAACTGGGCCTATTATCCATAAAACTCATCCTAACGGAGACACTCTTCGTTTCCTCGAGCGGAATGAGGACACGTGAGTCCGACTGCAAGAGCCCTCTTCTGAGGCCTACATAATAGGGAGAACTGTAGTAATTGTTACTGGAAACCTGGAAGCCGGCGAATATTCCAGTATAATTTATGCCGGCGGCCAAACCCGTCTGATGCCCGTCAGCATCCAGCTGTTCGATACTAACCCCACCTTCCCAGAGGAGGTGTTGTTTTTCGCTCCAGTCTTTATAGCCTTTTCCACTAAACAGATGGTTTCGGACAGTTCGGTAATTATCTTTGCTGTGCAAATAGACCAAGCTACTTTCTTGATTTTTTTCTGATTTAAAAGCATACTTAAGTCCTAAAACCCCACCCCGGTGGGAAAAAGTGTTCATCTCATTCCAAAGGAAATAATTGTTTTGAACTGCATATGCGCTAATCGAATGCAACTTATCAAATTTATAGCTTGCTCTCACTCCACGACCGTTCACATATTGATCTAGATTTTCGTAAATATTACCAGCTTTCACCCCCCATTTTTCCGTCTGATAATTCAAATAACTATCATATATATTGAACACGCGTTGGCTTCTAAAATAGTCCATGTTCATACGATAGGTCAAGGATTTCTCATTACCTAGCCCAAGATTTCCATATCCCTGAAGCTGGTAAATGGCTATATTCTGATCCATATTAAGATAGCGTAAGGCAAACATATTGTTGTAAGGCTGATTCTGTAAGCTCATCGCTGAGCCGAACCTCGTTACGTTTCCTACGGTCAGGATATGTATACTGCAGGTCGCAAGCTGCTTGCCCCCTGCTTCGAGCGCTGTTACCGTCAGGTTAACATCTGTGGCAATCCTTTTTGTCCGCATACGGGCTGTAAAGGTCAATAACGACTGTTCTCCAGCAGGCAATGTCATCGGTAAAGTTTCACCCACGATCTCCATTTCGGAAGGCAAGTTAGCAAACTGCAGCTGAAAAGTAAGCGGTATTAAACCTGTATTGACGATGCGCACCATAAACTGTGTCAGTCCCGTTGACTGATCAATAAAATACTCTGGTTGTTCAGGCTGAATCAATAGTGATGCCTGAAGATCCAGTTTTGTAAAAAAAACTCGGCCTGGTTGTATATTTAATGAAATCTCCTCCGAATTGAGCTTGATGCTAAATTCTTGTCTTGCTTCGGAGATCGTCTGCCTATCACTTATGTATTTTAACGGAAAAGTTTTAGTTTCATGGGGTTTCAGCGGTATAAATGGTGGTAATTTTATTAATCCCTGCAAAACTTTCGTATCATTAGCCTCGGGATAGAGTTCAATGGCTCTATCCATGTAGTTGACAATGGTTAACTTATTGGAAAAGGTTTTGGATGCTGAGATAGAGATGGAGTCGTATTCGAAATGGTAGGCAACATCATATCGTTGCTGACTTTTAGCTATGGATAAGAAAAAAGCCGAGCTGCAGAAAAGAAACGCAAAAATCAAATGGCTTCTTATTGACATAGCATATCATTCAAGTAACCATAAAAATGAGGCTAAAATTATTGAGATCGAAATTTAGGCAGTCACATGTTCATGTAATGAATTATCAAGCATTCAATTGCGCAATCAATTCACCTTTGCTATTAATCTGAAACTTTCTATAGATTCGTTTGATGTAAATACGGACAGTGTCCAATGATATGGCATATTTTTGGGCAATCATTTTATAGCTGAGGCCTTCAAGAATACCATTGGCGATCTGTAATTCCCGCGCAGTAAGTAAATTTTCCGATTGTTTGGCACTAAAAGCCTGCTCAATTAAAGCGCGATTCACAAAAGGGCTAATAAAAGAACCATTTCCCAGAGTCATTGCTATTGCATTTTTTAAAGATTGAAGACATGTCTTCTTTAACATATAACCCACAGCGCCCTGCCTAAAGCAACTACGTACCTTCTTGATATCACAATTATTGGTCAACACTAGTATTTCAGCACTTGGAAATACACTTTTAGCACGTTCAACAATTAAACTATCCGGATGATCAATATCCACAATCATCACATCCGGCACTTGATCGCATGCTGTAGTTGCAAGTGTCCCCTGATCGAAAAGCACCTCTATTGGTATAGCTGATTCAGATTTATTTTTTTTCGAGATGATCTTTTTTGTCTCTGCCCGTTCTTGCTTATCTATGTCAATTATCCCAACTGTAATCATGATATTTTACAATTTATTAAACTGAAAATTATAGGATCTCTTTTAAAATATCATAATCTAACTCCAAAAAACAATTGTCAAACATATAAACAATTGCAACCTTTAATTATTTTTAAAGAAAAACTACACCTAAAATAAAATTTGAAAAAGAATTAAATTTTGATATTTAGATATAAAATTAATAATAATTTATATTCTAAGCAAAAACAAAAAGAGCAAACGAGCGCCTACAATATAATATTTATTTTCTAAGAACTCATATTTCACTCTAAGAAAAATATCAATATTTCATATTTCAGGGGTTTTTAAAACCATAAATCGTAGGTTGTATTTTTAAGAATCTTATTTATATTTGACAAAAAAAATCCAATGAACCACATCTATATCTTTCTGTTTATTAATTTTTTAACTTTAATACCCAATTGTCTTTATGCACAAAGCACTGGATGGGAAAAAGTAAACAAACAGCTTGAAACAGTTAGTGGTGATTCTGCACGCATATTAGTCTATTACAAAGTCGCATCAGAAATTTATAAGAGTACCCCTCAAGACGCGCAGGAGATTGTATCCAAGGGACTAGATCTGGCGGAAACAAAGAAATTTGAGGCATTGGCAATTGACCTGCTCAACCTCCAAGGAGTTATTTACCTGAAATTAAACAACTTTGACGAAAGTATTAAAACCCACTTTAGGGTGCTCAAAAGACGAGAAGAGCGAAATGACAAAAAGGGGATGATGCTTTCTTTCTTGAATATTGGCAATGTATTCAATAAGAGTTATGATCCAGAACAAGCCTTAAAATATTACCAACGCGCATTAGATCTGGCCAAAGAAATTCATGATAATCGAAATCGTGCAAACATATCGACCAATATAGGCAATATTTATGCGCAGAAAGCACTAAATGGTGAGCAAAAGAAAGATGTATCCAATGCGATCGATTATTTAGTTAAAACAGTTGAATTCTGTAAAGCAAACGCCCCTGAGGTTGACCTGTTCAATACCTACATTTTATTGAGCTACCTTTACCTAAAAGCAGACAAACTCGAATGGAGCACATACTATACCGATCTTGCCATCAACATTACTTCAAAGAAAAAAGATCCCGTAGGTGAAAGTTATGCCAGGATCAATCGTGCAAATATCTACGTCAAAGAAAAACGCTTTGATTTGGCTACACAAGAAGTTACCCTCATTAAAAGCATCATTGCTAAAAGTGGGCTTAGCAATCTAACTGAAGAACTTCAAGTTGATTTTGATAAAATAGCGAAGGCTGTTAAAGAGCAAGATGAACATTTAATTCTCAGCGATCAAGATAGTTCGGATCGAAAGTTCCATGAAGATGCTGAAGTCTTACGTGTAAGAATTAGGGAAGAACTTCGGGAGAAATATGAAAGCGAAAAGAAAGAGCTCGAAAATAAAAATCTAATATTGGAAAACGCTTCCATCGAACGTGAAGCACATTGGGTAAAATTAATGTGGCTGGCCACCTTTTTTGTTCTATTAATCTTTTTGGTGTTGGTTCTGCTATTGGTCAAAAAGAACCGGTTATTACGAAAAGAAAAACAAAAGGTCGATGATCAAGCTGCTGAGATCAGGCATCAACATGAAGAACTGGTTCAAGCAGACCGATTTCGATCCACTATATTTTCCGTCGTATCCCATGATCTTCGAAGTCCTTTATCAACTTTTCAAGCACTACTTTCTGTATCAAAAATTGTCGATCTTCCAGCTCACGAAATCAAAAGCATGTTGATTACTATTGGTAATCAAGTCACTACAGCGTCCAAAATGCTCGACAGTTTACTCGTTTGGTCTTCACAGCAGATGGCGAATGAAAAGCTTGACATGCAGGAAATTGTACCGTTTCAAATTGTAAAAGAATGTGAGGAGTTGTTCATTGATCGGATTAATCTAAAAAATTTAGTTATAGATGTCCGTATTTCCCCGCAATTGACCATTCGTAGTGATCTTAAACGATTTGAATTTATCATTCGAAATATCTTCAACAACGCAATCAAATTTAGCTTTAGTGGCAAATCCATTATTTTTAATCAGCGTGAAACCGATAGTGAAGTTCTTATATCGATTACAGATCAGGGTGTAGGAATGGACGAGCGAAAAATTACCGCACTTAAAAGTATGCAGAAACAACAAACTAGTTTAGAAGGCACATTTGAAGAAAAGGGTGCTGGTATCGGTTTAATGCTCTGTCATGAGTTTGCAAACCGAATGGGCTACTCGATTACAGTGGAGAGCAGCGAAGGTTTTGGAAGTACGTTTACCCTTCATATCCCTAAATAGCATTGTGCTATGTAGCAGAATGCTATTTAGGGATAGTTAAGAGCCTTTAACAATTCTTTTCAAATACTCTCCATAACCTGACTTACAGAGTGGCGCAGAAATTTTCAGTAGCTGCTGCTTATCAATGTAACCCATTCTGTAGGCAACTTCTTCTATTGCTCCTATTTTCATTCCTTGCCGCTCCTCTATCACTTGCACAAATTGCCCTGCTTGCATGAGAGACTGGATCGTTCCGGTATCCAACCAAGCTGTACCACGATCAAAAATTCCGACCTTTAATTTACCGCGGCGTAGATACTCTTTATTGATATCTGTTATCTCCAGTTCTCCACGGGGGGAAGGTGCTATATTTTTTGCGATACTAACCACTTCGTTATCATAAAAATAAATTCCCGGAACAGCATAATTCGATTTGGGTGATTGCGGCTTCTCTTCAATAGAAATCACATTATTTGTTTCATCAAATTCAACTACTCCATACCGTTCCGGGTCCTGCACTGGATAGGCGAAGACCACTCCGCCATCAGGGTCTGAAGAAGACTGCAATAGCTTTGAAAGTCCAGAGCTGTAAAATATATTATCCCCTAAAATCAGGGCTACTTTATCATCACCAATAAATTCTTCTCCCAGCAAAAATGCCTGTGCAAGCCCGTCTGGACTAGGTTGCTCTTTATATTCAAAACGGCACCCTAATTGTGATCCATCACCTAATAACTTTTCAAAGTTAGGTAGATCCTGTGGAGTGGATATAATCAAAATTTCACGTATTCCGGCCAGCATCAAGGTAGACAACGGATAATATATCATGGGTTTATCATATACGGGCATCAATTGTTTACTTACAGCAAGCGTCAGCGGATGCAATCGCGTGCCTGAGCCGCCAGCCAATATAATTCCTTTCATTTTAATGTTATTTAGGGAAGAAGACTTTACGATACTAATGTCGACAAAGCCTCTTGTTATCGTCAATCTATTTATCTTTAAATTCTTCAGTAAGCATGTTGCCCAAACTTATTTTCCAGTCTGGAACTTGTATTCCAAACGTACTTCTTATTTTTGATTTATCAAGCAAGGAATACATCGGCCTACGAGCAGGCGTCGGATATGCAGTTGTTGGAATTGACCTGACTTCACAGTCGAACGAACGGAAGTCACGTATTGCTACAGCAAAGTCATACCACGAAATTTCGCCTTCGTTACTATAGTGGTAAATACCAGCTTTCCATTCGGCAGAATCCAAAACTTTCAAAATTACTAGGGCTAGATCTTTTGCATAAGTGGGACTTCCTATTTGATCGCTGATTACGTTAACTTCATGTCGCTCGGTCATTAGACGGCACATGGTTTTTACAAAGTTTTTACCGTAGGAGGAATACACCCAGGAAGTCCGTATAATGATTGCTTCAGGATGCCATTTCTGAATGGCCAGTTCCCCTGCAAGCTTAGTTTGTCCATATACGTTGATGGGATTAGTGGTCGCATGCTCAGTCAAAGGAGAAGCAGATGATCCATCGAAAACGTAATCTGTAGAAATAGCTATAAGTTTGGCATTATGGATACGGCAGTATTGAGCAATCTCTTCACAAGCTAAATGGTTGACCAAATTTGCCGTAACCTGATCCGTCTCAGCTTTATCCACCGCTGTGTATGCTCCTGCATGAATAATCAAATCGGGTTGATACATCCCCAAAATTTGCTGTATGATCTGAATTTGATCCAATGGCAATTGCTTTCGATCTAAGAAATAACACTCATCTACTGTATTATACAGTAAAAGATCTTTTAGTTCCGAACCAAGTTGACCTGAAGCTCCTGTTATAACAATTCGCATATCATCTAAATTAATTTCAGGCGCAATTTTTCAAAAGATTGTGCTTCCTGATCCTTTTGTGAGAGAATCATTTCTTCATGGGGTATTTGCCAGTCTATACCCAATTCAAAATCTAATGGATTTACGCCATCTTCCGATTCTTTGTGATAGTTATTATCACATTTATAGAAAAAAACTGCATGTTCTGATAATACAGAGAAGCCATGTAAGAAACCTCTCGGAACAAATAGCTGTTTTCTATTTTCAGCTGAAAGCTCTACAGTAATATGTTGTCCAAAGGTGATTGATCCCGGGCGAACATCGACAGCAACATCCAGCACTTTTCCTTCAACGACTCGAACCAACTTAGCCTGAGCATGATCGCCGGCCTGTAAATGTAGCCCCCTCACGACACCAAACTGTGATTTGGATTGATTGTCTTGCACAAAATGAGGTTTATAACCAAGTATTGCTGTTAGCTTTGTTTCATTAAATGACTCAAAAAAATAACCTCTTTCGTCTTCATAAACTGTCGGTTCAAGTATAAAACATCCTTTCAGTTTTGTCTCCGTATACGTCATGCTTATGCGTCTTTATATTGATTGTCGTAATATTTTTTATAATCGCCCGATGTCACATGCTCCAGCCATTCCTGATTAGACAAGAACCAATCTATCGTCCGCGACAAACCTTCTTCAAAAGTTACTGAAGGATACCATCCCAATTCCTTATTGATCTTGGTTGCATCAATTGCATAACGCAAATCGTGTCCGGGACGGTCTTTAACAAAAGTAATTAATTGCATCGAAGAGTCTTCTTCACGTCCCAATTTCTCGTCCATTTGTTTACATAGCTCTTTGATCAGATCTATATTTTGCCACTCATTGAATCCACCGACATTATAAGAGTCACCATTTTTACCCTCATGAAAAACGAGATCGATAGCTTTTGCGTGATCAATCACATATAACCAATCGCGGGTATATTTTCCATCACCATAAACCGGGAGAGGCTTATTATTTAAAATATTATGAATGCAAAGAGGAATCAATTTCTCCGGGAAATGATTAGGTCCATAATTGTTTGAACAGTTTGTTAAAACAATAGGTAAACCGTAAGTATCATGATAAGCCCGGACAAAATGATCCGAACTTGCCTTCGAAGCGGAATATGGTGAATGGGGATCATATTTTGTTTCTTCCGTAAAAAATCCCGTATCGCCAAGCGCACCAAATACCTCATCGGTAGATACGTGATGAAAACGTTTCCCTTCAAAATTATTCTTCCAAATTGCATTGGCTGCATTCAATAAATTGACAGTTCCAATCACGTTGGTCATCACGAAAGCCGTTGGATCAACAATCGAACGGTCAACATGAGACTCCGCTGCCAGATGGATAACTCCATCTGGCTGATATTTTTGAAAAATATCCAAAATGAGCTGCTGATCCGTAATATCTGCTTTAACAAAAGTATAATTTGGTAAGTGCTCGATATCTTTTAAATTCTCTAGATTGCCGGCATAGGTCAATGCATCCAGATTGATAATTTGATATTCTGGATACTTCAGCACAAACCCACGTACAACATGTGAACCTATAAATCCGGCCCCCCCGGTAATTAAAACTGTTTTATTCATATAATGACTCTCGATAGTTTAGACCATTCGCCTACAAGTGATAACTTCGCTAAATAGTTCGTTAAAATTAGGATGATTTTTGTGAATTGACAAGTTTTAATCCATAAGTAAACCGAATAAACCAAAAAAGCTCTCAATAAGAGAGCTTTTTTGATATCGTATCAGCAAACTAAAATGTTAACTGCCTAAAATAAAATTTACAACACATTCTTTACCAAAGAATATACGGGTACCTCTATAGGTTCCCCATGAACTAATTCGATTTCTTTCTTATCCGCGACCGTGTCCAACACTTCATATTCCGAATTCTGAGATTTAAACTCTGGGACTACTTCCTTCATCGCAGCGACAAGGCCCATAAAATCGGGCAGCAGTGTATCGGCATCCAAAATCTGTTGGCAGATGGCATTAATACGATCCGCTTTAAGTGAAAGTTCATCATGATTTACTTTTGCGATCATGATTTTTGGATGATGTGTTTTCACAGTATTTTCATTGTTTGCCAAAAGTTCTTCATAAATCTTTTCTCCGGGGCGCAATCCAACAATTTTGATGTCAATATCCTCAGGGTAACGATATCCCTTTAATTTGATCATCCGTTTGGCCAAATCGATTATTTTAACAGACTTGCCCATATCGAATACAAAAATCTCACCTCCTTTCCCCATCACACCCGCTTCTTGAACAAGTTGACAAGCTTCAGGAATAGTCATAAAGAAACGTGTGATGTCTGGATGAGTTAACGTCAACGGACCTCCCTCAGCCATCTGCTTTTCAAATAGCGGTATAACCGAACCATTTGACCCGAGTACATTACCAAACCGAGTGATAATAAAGCTTGTATCAGACTTACCGCTACAACTACTCACATAAATCTCAGCCATACGTTTGGTGGCTCCCATAACATTTGTGGGGTTTACCGCTTTATCTGTGGATACCATGACCATCTTTTTTGTACCATATCGCATACAGAGATCCGCAACGATTTTACTCCCTAATACATTAGTCTGGATGGACTCGTAAGGATTAGCTTCCATCAACGGCACATGTTTATAAGCCGCTGCATGGAACACCAAATCAGGTTTATACTCGTCAAATATCCGTTGCATAAATGCAAAATTCCGTACATCCCCAACGACGCAATGCAAATGCTCTGCAAAGGTAGCCTTAATAGATTGCTGTACATCATAAATTGCGGACTCTGCCTGATCAAGCAGGATCAACTTCTTATAATGCCTTCTTGCAATCTGTCGAGCTAGTTCCGAACCAATAGATCCAGCTGCACCTGTTACTAAAATAACTTTACCACGCATTTCGTCTTCAATTTCTGGATGATCTAACTTAATCGGTTTACGCCCCAATAGATCTTCTATCTTTAACGGCCGAATTTCACGTTTGGCGCCGGAGTTAAGTAATATCCGGGCTGGTGGCATTATTTTCAGTTCAAGCCCAAGATTTTGAAACCAATCTGAGACGTATTCCAGCCGTTCGGGATCGTTATTTTCAACCGCAATGATTACCTGAGTAATCTGGCATTTCTCAACATATTCTTTCGTAATTTCGGTAATATCTTTAATTTTTAAACCTGCCAAGCGCTTACCTATCCGTGATATTTTATCTTCGACAAAAGCGACCACCTGATACTTCGTCCGCTGGTCTTCTTTTAAGAGAGAAAACGATACTAGCCCTGGTCTCGAAGCACCAAATATCAACACATTCTCCCCTTTCCTACCCGGCAAAAAAAGATATTCATATATAGTCCGATAGATTACACGCGCCCCCACCATAATGACCAGCAAAATTGTAGCCTGCATAGTCAATACGCCATACGACAATCTAAGATAATCTCCCGCCAAAGTTCCTTTATCAAAGATAGTTTTGATAATAAACGTGAAAATCATCAACAGGATATAGGCGGATCCCACCGTTTTAAATATTTTAATAGTGTCACGAATGCCTGTTTGTCGAACAATCCCTCGAAAGGTGTCGTAACACAAGAACATCAAGAGGTAAATTGGCAATATAACGACAACTTTTTTTAACATCAATTCGATATCAAATACTCCCTTGAAGTTGTTGACCACATAATTAGAAAACACATAGCTTGCAAACACAAACCACATGTCGATCATTAAAATGACCCATCTTGGATTGTCCTTTCTCAGGCGCCTTCTTAAATCTCCTAGAGAACCCATCATAGCTTTTTCTCTTATTTTATTAAATGTTACTGACCGTGTCTGCGACAAACGGACACTATCTGATATGGCTTTGTTATAATATTTTATAAAGGAAATGCAAGATAGTTAAATTTTCGCACTCAAATTGCTCCTACGATAAAATATCATTAAAAAGAACCCTATTCATTCGATCAATTTATCATCGTGGACTAAGCAACTATTATACCGAAACTGTTACATTCAAAAAATAATAACATGAATAGATTATAATTCATAGAACAGCGCATCATATTTAACAGATTAGACTTACAAAAAATAATTCTCTAACATCACTTGTCGGAAATTTATAGCATACCATTCGACCTTATGCATATCAATATAATTATTGGCATATTGTTTGTAATAGGTACCTCGTAGTCATGGAAAGGAATTTGTAACTTACCCTTCACTTTATATAGCTTGAAACGCCACTCCTTTACTGCACTATTTGCACAACAATAATAAGATTTGCATCATGGGATTTTTTAGTAATTTGTTTGGGAAAAAGACTTCATCAATCCGCTCTTTAGCGCAGTTGGAATTTTTAGAAGTAGACATGCACAACCACCTGTTACCAGGTATTGATGATGGAAGTAATTCTGTGCAACAATCCTTACATTATATCCAAGAGCTGCAGCGTTTAGGCCTTAAAAAGTTTATCTGTACCCCACATATCATGGCCGGCGTACATCAAAACACCAAGTTTAGTATTGAACACGCGAAAGATTCACTGGTGGCGGGATTAAAGAAATCTGGCAATGATGTGGATATATTCGGCGCAGCTGAACATATGATTGATGAAAATCTTTCTTTATTGATCCGTGAAAATGAGCTCTGCGTGATGCCAGGCGGTTATGTATTGATTGAAATGTCTTATCTATCCGAATCGAAAGCTTTGTTTCATACCATCTTAAATATTCAAAAATTAGGTTACAAACCTATTCTAGCTCATCCTGAACGTTATAATTATTACCATAGCAACTTTAACATTTATAAGCAGATCAAAGATGCAGGCTGCTTACTCCAATTAAATCTACTTTCCTTGAGCCGATACTATGGGGTCGATGTTAAAGCCATCGCGATGACCCTATTAAAATCCGGTATGTATGATTTTGTCGGTACCGACCTCCATCATCAACGTCATCTTGATGCTTTAAAAAATATAGTTGAAAAATACCCCATTCGTGAGATGTTAAGAACTTCACCCATCTTAAATGAAACACTTCTTGATCATATCGATCAACATAAAGGTCAAGTGATCGCTGTATAAACGGCAGATACAATCACTATAAATTATTTATAAACATGTTTTAAAATAATCTATTGTCTTTGACAATCCCTCTTCCAGTTGGATCGTGGGATTCCAGTCCAAGCAATTCTTGGCAACTTCAATATCAGGCTTCCTTTGTTGTGGGTCATCTTGAGGTAATGGCAAAAACTTAATCTTCGATTTTGAACCGGTTTGTAAGATCACCTGTTCCGCCAATTGAAGTATAGTAAATTCATTGGGGTTACCTATATTTACTGGCCCTATAAAAGATGGTTCTGCAGCCATCATTCTTATCATTCCATCCACCAAATCATCTACGTATTGAAAACTTCGGGTCTGATTTCCTTCGCCATAAATGGTAATATCTTTATTTTGTAAGGCCTGCATAATAAAATTGGATACTACTCGCCCGTCCTGCGGATGCATGCGTGGACCATAGGTATTAAAAATCCGGACGATCTTTATCGCAATATGATGTTGCCGATGATAATCCATAAACAACGTTTCGGCACATCGCTTTCCCTCGTCATAGCAGGAACGGATACCAATAGGATTCACATTTCCCCAATAGCTCTCGGGCTGTGGATGGATGTGTGGGTCGCCATATATTTCACTTGTAGAAGCCTGTAAAATACGTGCATTTACCCGCTTTGCAAGTCCAAGCATATTGATTGCCCCCATAACGGATGTTTTAATCGTTTTTATCGGATTATACTGATAGTGAACTGGGCTGGCGGGACAGGCAAGATTATATATTTCGTCCACCTCAGCCAAAAAAGGTTCTGTCACATCATGCCGCACAAGCTCGAAATACGGGTTTTTCAACAGGTGAACGATGTTAGATTTATCCCCAGTGAAGAAATTATCCATACAGATGACTTCATTCCCGTCCTTAAGCAAACGTTCACAAAGATGTGAACCTATAAATCCAGCTCCTCCCGAGACTAGTACTCTTTTTTTTAGGTTATACATAAATTAGTGATTTATACTGTCGAATTTTTAATGGTTAGACGGCTTATTCAAAAGTGGCACACGAAAGCCGAAACGTGAGCCAATATGCTCTTCCGACTCGAAAAAGAAGACCCCACCGTTTTGTTGGATAAAATGGTAAACAACCCACAGTCCCAAACCCTTACCTTTCTCCCGCATAGGCGTAATCTTACCTTCTTCCATAATTTGGGCTTGTAGCTGACTCTGTGCATCCAAGCTCATTCCCACACCTGTATCAATAAATTCGACAACAGCATCATCTTTATCGCGATATAAATTGAGCTTGATCAGGGAATCTTCGTGGCTAAACTTCACAGCATTGATCAAAAGATTCCTCAACATACTTTTCATGATATCCACATCAAAAAAGATCTGCAAACTGGATTGTAAGGTTAATTGTATGTCGATATTTTTCAACTTGGCTGTCGGTTGAAGCGTCTCCACTACACCTTTGATCATTTCATCAAACTCAATTTCCTGGGGCATGTAACTTAGCACACCCAAACTATTTTTAGTCCATTTGAGCAGATTATCCAAAACACTAAAAAGTTGCTCAGCGATATCATTACCCGTATTGACCATATCTGCATACCCAGTATTGCTGCTTTCGGGGCTCATGGTCAAAATATTTAAAATCATTTTTAATGAAGATATTGGACTTCGGAGATCATGTGCCAGAATAGCATACATTCTATCCCGATTTAATATTGCTTCCTGAAGCTGTGCCGTCTGTTTGGAAATGGTATTGCCCGATTCAATCAGCTTAACCTGATGTTTGATACGTTGAAGCAATTCCTTCTTATTAAAGGGCTTCGAAACATAGTCAACACCGCCGCTGTCAAATCCACGCACAACATCATCAGCAGATTTTAAGTTCGTGATAAACAATACTGGAATATGTTTATACTGTTCCATGGATTTCAACTCCGCTGTCAGATCAAATCCATTTGTTTCGCCCATGACAACATCCATTAAAATAAGGTCGATTCGATTATTTTCCAAATTTTCGAATGCTCCTCTAGCACCCGAGGCAGAGAAGACGTTGAAATGTTCGCGTTCTAAGATTTCTTTTAATACAAAAAGATTTAGCTCAGAATCCTCTACGACGAGAATATTATACGTTGAAAAATCAATTTCCATAGATCATTATAACTTAATTAGATATTATATAGAAGGATCCAATCATTTTTTACCATTCATAAACCAATATTACGTTATTAATTGCTGCAATAATTTGTGTAGCAAAAATATTATACAATATCAATTTACCTTTAAATCAACCAGTACAGGAAGATGATCACTATAATCAACATTGCCAGTACTATAATTTATAGCCCGGAATTCATTGCCGGAAAAGAAGACAAAATCAATCCGGAAGAGCTTCATTAAATAGGCATAGGTATAGCCATATCCATTACCCGCTTCGCAAAACGCATCCTTTAGATTTCCTTTAATTTTATGATAACTATATGAATTAGGACTGTTATTAAAGTCTCCACAAATAAGTGTAGGAAAAGGCGATTTATCGATTAAACTCCGTAAAAGATCTGCCTGAGCACCCCTCAATCTGAAATTTCCAGACATTGTTTTAATCGCACTCCACCATTTTACCCCTATATTTTCGGCAGCCAATAGATTTCCTTTCACCTGGTTCCAATTTGTCGTTTGCAAATGGCAAGTTCCAATGCGGATCCTTTCACCTTTAAAGGAAAGATCGGCAAAAATCGCACAATTCGGACGTTCCTCAAATGATACAGTCTGAACCGATTCCAACGGAAACTTGCTTAAGATAGCAAGCTGATTGTTTCCTGAATTGCTTTCCGTCATTATTAAATATGGAAACTGGCCAAATACCTCCTTCAATTCCGACGCCGAACACTCGGCCGGTACCTCCTGCAGACATAACGTATTTACTTGCTGTGATTCAATATAGGAAGCAATCTGTTCCATGGAAGATAAATTATAAATCATTTTGAATTCACGGACATTATACGACGCTAAGCGTATGTCTGCCGTTTCATTCTGTTCCATTGAGTTTACTTGAATTATCTTTGCGAAATAATGAAAGTTGGCCAATAGTGCTATTAACGGACAAATACTATACCAACCACGCCTGTAAAGGCCAATAATAAGGAAAAGCAAATTACCACAGACAAGTGCTGGCAATAACACACCAATCCATTGAAAAAAAACAGTGGTCTGTGGCGAGATAAACAACGCTAAAAAGGACAATGAGGTAAGCAGTGACACGATAACAATTACAATTCTAATTAACGCGCCGGATATACTAAACGGTCTAAATTCAAACTCTTGCGCCATAATATGTTATTTAAACCTGTTCAAATAGGGGAAATTTTATGCTAAAAGTAGCTCCCTCTCCAAGCTCCGACTCGACACTTAACTGCCCATTCATTTGCTCAACTATACCCTTACAAATCGCCAGACCCAAACCCGTACCCTTATCCAACGAGTTAATCTTATAAAACCTATTGAAGATCAACTCATGATTTTCCTTGGCTATTCCTATACCATTATCCTTTACATAGAATTCTATATGATCATCTTTTAACGTATAACCAACATGGACAGCACCTTCTGGCGGTGTAAATTTTAAGCTGTTATTAATAAGATTGACCAGGACCTGAATGACCCGACCACGATCCAGTCTCGCCACGACCTCCCTTTCAGGAATGTCAAAAATTATAGCAGGCTGCTCATCATTGGGCAGAAAACTCAATGATAATTCATTCAATATTCCTTTAAGAGACACATCCGAATTCCTTAGCCTAACTCTACCTGCATCCATTTGTGACATTTCAAGTACGTCGGTTATCAATCGCAGCAACTGGCTACTATTAGCGTTGAGGAGCTCACCATATTCCTTTCGCAATTCAGGATCTGGCGTATCTGCAATAATACTTCCAAATCCCATGATTGCGCTAAGCGGCGTACGGATTTCATGATTCATATTGGAGATAAAGGCAGACTTTAACCGTTCGGATTCCTCTGCTGCTTCTTTTGAACGCAAGAGTTGCTCTTCATAACGTAACTGATCAGAGATATCGCGCTTGATGGTCCAGACAATATCTTCACCATTGCCATTTTTGATCATCAGCGAACTGCATTCTGAGCCGATAATATCAAGTTCTGGATATAGCGTATCACAGCGGTATTGATAATAACCCGAAGCTGAAATGATTTTTTGTACCGATAAATCCCAAGCTTCTTGTGTTGTGAACTCACGCAGACATTCAAAGATTTTTAAGCCAGTAATATCTTCCAGTTCATTAAGACCGTTTTGCTGCCGGCATGCTTTATTTGCGAAAGCCATATTTCCATTTTTATGACATGCAAAAATACTATACGGTGCATTGTCAACAACTGCAAGCACCATTTCAAGTTCATTTCTGTTCTTAATAAAATCACTTACATTTTGCGAAAAACCTTCTATTATATATACATTGTTTTCAAGGCGTTTATCATATTTTGTCGCCCGCACATAGGTTATGGGAGCACCAGATTGCTTTATACGGTATTCAAATGTACTATAATCAATGGAATCATTATGTAGAAATGCCTCCATTCCCTTTCTGTCATCTGGATGGACAGAAGTGAGCAGCTCCGCCAAAGTGATCTTCTCAGGTGTTTCCAGATTCCTTTTAAGTAAATTAGAATAACCATTGTGTGTTAATTCCTGATGTTGCATATCATAGGTCCAATGGCCAATCATGGCGACCTTTCCTACCTCAAGCTGTGCGGTAAGTGCCGATTTAAGACGGTACTTCATATTACTCCTTTGAGTAATATCCCGATACTGACAAATTAAATGTTCGTCATCAAATTTGTGAATCAGAAATTTGAAATAATACATCTGTTCATCTGTTGGAAGATCGTAATTTAGATTGGAGGTTTCCCCTGTTTGACGACAAAATGCAAATTCCTGTTCAATGAGCCTCGATGTCGGTTGAGGCAAAAGGGACAAAATATTCTTGCCAATTACATCGACGTCGGGGTTTAAAATTGGATTATTTGTTTTCATTATTGCATCTACGCAAATGTTATCACGGTTGATTAACAATAACGTATCGCAAGTTATATTCAGTATCTTCTCCAAGAACTTTAAATCATGTAATATTTTTTTCTCCATAACATTCATAGGTTTATTTTCTTTGAGATTTCTCCCACCCGCCAACAAAGCGCCTGCTAAATAAATAGTAAATTCCACGCATCACATTGATGTTCATAAACAAAAAGTAGTACGGGATATAAAATAATTTCGAACTATTGGGATTATTTCGCCGCGCATATCCCAAAGCCGCACAAAGATAGCAGAGACACTGAAGCGCAAAAATGACGTAAAACACATTGAAAGATGATGAACTTCGGTATCCAAGAATGGCCGACAGGGGGAAGAGCGCAAAAAGGGCAAAAGGTGTGACAGACCACCGCAGCACACGATGTGAAATATATTGAAAACTCAGCTTCCCAAATTTAAACACATTTAATAACGGAAGTAACCTTCCTATAGACTGCCATCCACCTGCAGCGATACGTCTTTTCCGCTTTCCTTCTTCTTCCATGTTCAGCGACCCGTACTCGACAGCATAGGCATTCGATGTATAGGCAATCCGATGCCCTTTTTGTGCAATACGCATCGATAGCATAAAATCATCCAACAAGGTATCTTCTTCCATTGAATCGAATAATTCTTTACGCACTGCAAATAGTTCTCCCGCAGCTCCTACAGCAGAATAGAACTCAAAGTCTAGCCTTTTTAGCAGCGATTCATATTTCCAATAAGCTCCCTCTCCTTTTGAAGAAACAGTATCATCACTGCTAAAAGCCACCCTTTTCTCGCCAGAGACACAACCGATTGTTGGATCACTAAATTGGTCGGCAATAATCTTCAAAGCCTCTGCATTCAGCAAACAATTTGCATCGCTAAACACAACAACTGGAGTTTTCACATATTCCATACCATGATTAACGGCAGCGGTTTTGCCTCTCCTAAGGGGTGACCCGACAATCTCGACCATCGGATACTGCTTCAATAGCTCACGACTGTGGTCGGTACTTCCATCTATAACCCATAGGATGTGTAACTTGTCTACTGGGTAATCAAGTTCAAGGCAATTTGACATTTTTTCAGGGATAATTTCCGCCTCATTATAAGCGGTAATAAATAGCGTCAACGGAGGAAACTGCTTTCCCTCGCTGTTTTGCTCGCCCTCCTTTCTCTGAATGGGGTATGGAAATAACCTGGCTAGTATAAAAATGACGATAGCATAACCGATATAGGTATATAGCACCAACAACAGGGCGCTCCAAAAGAAAATATTCAAACTCATTTGTATTAAATAGATTACCTATTTCCCCTTATCACTTTTAATTAAATTTGAATCTTCATCTTTGTAACTATCCGATTTGGAGAAAACCAATAAGAAATTCTTGAGTGCTCTCTTCGAACGAACTTTAAAACTCTCGAATAAGGTTCCATCCGCGGAGAGAGTACCATACCCCGTCATTGCTTTTGCTTTTTTATCGCGAACAAAAGCTATCTTCCCAAACTTCTTTAAACCTAACGCTAAAGATCCATCCTCTCCTCTTATGATATCAGTGCGTATCCCAACTTTTTGAGCTAATTCAGTATGATAAGCAAACACTAATCCCCTAACACTAAGTTCGGGTCTCTTTATAGATTGGACAAATAAAAAAATGTCTCGCGCGCACGTATATAGCCATAGCGAAAATCGACTGTGATCCTTATCTGGAATATAGCCCCAGGAAGCACTTGCAGCTACCACGCCCTTTTCTTTTAATGCACTCACCATCACATCTACATAATCGCTTGGATAAAGTGTATCTGCGTCGATATTAAGATGATATTTTCCCCTAGCCTGGTTCAACCCGCATAGCCGAGCAAAACCACACCCATTTTTCTGCTCATTAAAATATCTGATCCCCGATTTTTTAAAAATTTCTTCCGTTTTATCAATCGAATTATTATTTACCCCAATAATTTCGATAGGATAGCGAGATTTAAGATCACTTAGCGACCACAAACAGGCCCATAAATTTTTATCCTCATTATATGCAATTACTGAGATTGTTACCAAAGGCTCTATCACGTCAAATTTTTTAAGCTGATTCGCTATTGTATCGATCGTAGACTGAGAGACTTGATCTGGAGCAACCTGATAAACAGACAAATATTTCGCATACCACTTGTTCTTCATATCATTATCATTCTACCGGTTGTATAGATTCGAAAAGTTCTTTCCACTGTTTTGCTATATTTTCCAAATCAAATTTTTTAACGTCCCTTCTTGCATTTCTTCCCATTTCTTTTCTCTTCACATCATCCTCAATGAGTAAACATATTCCTTCAGCCAACAGTTTAACATTGCCATTCTCTACCAGTAATCCATTTTTTCCGTCAATGATAATATCCCTCGGGCCACAAGGACACATAAAAGATACTGGTGGAACGCCATAAGCCATTGTCTCTCCCAAAACCAACGGGAATCCCTCATATCTTGACGATAATACAAAGATCGAACTATCATTGTATTTTTCAGCAATCGAAGAAGTTCCATTTTCCAAAAAACAACTATCCGACAGGCCTAACTTCCTGATCATCGACATATATATACCCTGATCCCCCCCACCATAAATTTTTAATATCCAATCCGGATGTTTTCTAACTACTAATTGCCAAGACTCAATCAGCAAATCGAACCCTTTTTGATAAGTCATTCTTCCTACAGCAATCACCTGTTTGTTATTAAGCAATGCCGCTTCATCAGGGTAGAAAGATAATGGATTTGAGATTACAGAAACATTGTTAAGTTCGTGCCAATAGCCCGCATCTTCATGCGTTAGCACAACAAAAGCTGAAAGTTTTCTCAAATTTTTAATGAGCTGCGCCTGCCATAATTTAGATATTCCTCTCCGTATAAAGCCTGGAAATCTCGTATCTGTAAACTGACGATATACCAACCTATTAAAGTGCAATTCGCCGACCTTCAAACTACCATCCTTTAATTCATGGATGAAATTGATGTCTCGCCGCAATAGTGACACCGTAATATCAGGCTTTATAAGACACAGCTCTTCTTCGAGTCTTCGCTTAAATAAGCGCTGTTTTTTCCAATAGCTCCATGTCCTTCTCAATAACGGTAACGAAAAAATGCCGTCAAAGTTTATATCGAGGTGATGCAATTGTATTTTTTCATCTAAGGCATAATAAGGCGCTGATCCTTTTCCGTCGGTAACAAAAATGTGAATCTCATAATCAAACTCTCTGACGAAATAATTTACCTTTGCTGTAAGCACTCTTTCCATTCCACTTGGATAAAACAAACCTGGAATAATGTAAGCAAGCTTAAGTCTCCTTTTCATATAGTTAATCACTTTTAGTGTGTTTACCAAAAGAATCAAATAGGTCTTTCCATCGATCTGCTATATTTTCAACCTGAAACCGAGCACTATTTAGCTGTGCTCTTTTCCCCATTTCCTTTCTAAGTAGATCGTCTTTTATCAAGTCACAAATTCGTTTGGCTAATTCCTCGACATTTCCATTTTCAACTAAATATCCATCCTCACCGTCCCGAACTATCTCACTTGGGCCTGAGGGGCAATCAAATGCAACAGCAGGTAATCCACACGCCATAGCCTCAATCAATACCATACCAAACCCCTCATAACGTGAAGATAGCACAAAAATAGAGCTATCGCAATATTTCTTTTCAATCGCTGTCGTACTAGGTTTTAATCTACAGCTTTCTGCTAGGCCTAGACGATCTATTTGATGTTGAAGTTCAACTGGACTACCATCACCATAGATTTTTAAAACCCAATCCGGATGGCGGACATTTACAATACGCCACGCCTCTATTAGTAAATCAAATCCTTTTTGAGGAACATATCTACCCACTGCAATAACTTGCTTTGCTTGGCAAGAAGACTGTTCTCTTGGTCGCAAAACTATCGGATTAGGAATCACGTGTACGTTTGATAAGTCAGGCCAAAAACTTCTTTCTTGCGCTGTAAGAAAAACGACCGCGTCCATCAATTTTAGTTTTTCGAGCCTTATCGTATCTTTTCTCTTTCGCAAAAAACCATTTATACCCTTGGGAAAATTGGGATGATAAAACTCTTTAGTGACATGTAATTCTGCCACTTTAACACTTCCATCATTCAACAATGGTAAAAAATTAATTTCTCGCCTAATCGTAGAAATTACGACATCAGGTTTTTCTTGTTGAAGAATTTGTAGAAACTTATTTTTAAATCGACGATAAAGAAAAGGAAAACGAAGCACTTTCAGTAATGGCGACTGGTCAAAAGGATAATCAATACGCACATCAATGTCAATATGCTTCACTTTTTCAGACAACGGAAAAAAGCTGGGTTTATTTAGCTGTTCAGATGTCATTAAAACCACTTCCACATTCGGTAGATGATCAGCAAAATAATTTGCTTTAAAAATGATAACACGTTCCAATCCTCCAGATGTATATAGTGAAGGTAAATAATATAAAATTTTCATCTCCTCAAAACAGCCTTTTTAAAATCTGACGTTGATATAGATCCTCGTCCTTTACCACAACCTGATCGCCACCGATCACTTCATTGACATATTTAGACGTTATATTAATCTTATGTTTCGCCCCCATCCTTAACCATTCATATTCAATATCAATATGCCCGACATCTATCGCCTGATAACCTAATTTGCATAAATCATACGCTAATACCGTTGCTGTTGGCCCTAAAGCAATCAAGATAAGACTATTTTTGGCCAATTTGCTTGCTTCCTCGATAATCAAATCGTATTGGTCAAATGCACTTTTTGATCGGCACAAAATTCGACCGACACTTTTGACATTATCAAACAGGTCATTACCTACTCCCAAGCGACTTTTTTCTCCCTCTATAAAAATGATATCCCGCTTTTCCCAAATTTGTTTTAACATATCAAACCATTGCGTTGACTTTTTCTGGTCTAGGAAATCAATATACGGGCGCGTGATAAACGTATTTCCATACCTTTTACCCTGTTTGAGGTATTTATCCCACAAATAACCATACAAATAAAAATGCGCACGCCAAAATCGACGCGCACGCCTATTGTATCTTTCTAAACCGACAAATGCATCTGACACACATACGATATGGTTTGTAAGATCACTCGTAATAACTTCGGCCAATCGTTTAGACAATTCGGTATCAGGATGCTGAAAACGAATTCCCTCACCACCTATCAAGAGCATTTCACCATCGCCAAATCGACTAACCGAACTGTTTTTTGAAATAATTTGTTGGATAGTTTCATCAATTGTCATAACATCTGGTAATAATCGCTGTTTCCTCCCTGTTAGAAGCTCCAACATATTGTACCATTCTATTATTATATTATAATGAAATTTATCCTTAAATTTATTTAGGAATGATAGCATCAGTACAAATTTAAATGGTCTAAAACTTTTTTCATTTGATTCCTCCAAGATAATTCATAAACATCATTTCTAATGCGTGATGGTTCCCAATCTTTAGACAAACAATAGGATACAATTTGCCCAATATCAATAGGGGATTCATCCGGCACAGCCTTTAAAATATAAGGCTTATTTTCAAAATCAGAATCTATCTCCGAATACATAAAAGGTATCCCTCTAGCTGCATACTCCCGGGTCTTTAAAGTCCTTATATACGTTATCCCACTGCGATGTCTGGCCAAACTACCGATTGCAAAATCCGCCTGATCAAACATGACATCAAGGCTCTCACCCCAAAGAGCACCATGCATGGAAACATATTCATGTACTCCTGCCGTTTCAATAGCTGTAAATATCTCATGCTGTTCCCTTAATCCACTTAGATTTCCAACGATATCGAAATAGACTCGGCATCTCGGATTTCGACTATAATATAGACCTAACCCCTTTATCACCCGATCAAACCCATGCCAAAAATGAATTTCCGCCACCCCTAGCAAATGAATCTCTTCCTCATTTCGAGCTTTTTTAATTCGCAGTGGAATTTCATCCAGATCAATCCCATTAGAGATTTTGATTGTCTTTGCACCAAAAATTTCATTCTCTTCAGTAAATGTTACTACAGCATCTAATACCAAAGCCATGGATCTTCGAAACAACCGATCCGGTACCTGTACAATTTTATCGATAAAACGAGTATACTCTTGATCATAAGGATATGTTGGCACTTCCATGACTACTTTCGCTCCAGCCTTCTTAAATTCTCTCACTGCACCAATTAAAGCCGGACTCGAGTTGTGATAAGAACGCATATATATTAAATCAAATTGCTCTCTACGAACATACCCGGTTAATTCCTCAAAGTCCCATCTCTTTCTTAATTTTGCAAAAATCCCCTTTCCAAAATCTGCGATCACTTCATTATCTACAATCCATGCACGATGCCCATTATTTAACACCTCATAATAGCATAGCTTGACATTTGCTCCGCATTCATGGAGTCCTCTAACCTGCCCAAAAATCTTTTTACTAATACCATTGTGGGCACTAAAGCCATGAAAGACGAGAAATAAAACTTTTAATTCCATAGATTTTGATGTTGGGCCAATTAACCTTCTTATGCTAGCTTTAACGTCCTCTTTTTAAGTATAACTCCAAATAAGATCTATATCCGCCAAACCAGGTAAAAGCAATAAAAAAAGCAGATGACACACCGATCTTAACAATCAGCTTATACCATATTATATCAGTTATAAAAAAGATCTTACATATATAAAGTAAAAACGTCAATAATAAACCCGCTAAAACTGGCTTTGCTAAAAGATAAAAAAAAGAAAGCATATCTCTACTAAAAACCTTTTTATACAGGATTAAGTAGGTAAATAAGAATGTAATAAAATTTGTAATTACAAGACATCCAGCCACCGCCACAATAGTATTAAAATAGAAAATACCCAATATTATCCCACATATATTCAGCGAGGCTGAAAGTAACCCTGAGAAAAACATATACTTCGTATCTCCAGTTGTTTGAAAAATTGATCCTGACGAAGATAAAATGAGCTGGATGCCCACGGTTAAGCTCAATAGCTGAAATACCGGAATCGCTTGGCGCCATTGCGCTCCAAAAAATAGATAAATCAAATCTTCGGCGGCAAAATAAAGGAATGCCGTAAGGGGAAATCCAATTAAGGCCAATACAGATACAAGTTGTTCAGTCGCAACAATTAGTTGCATTTTATCTCCTTTTTTCAAACTCAAGATCGGGTGTATCACCGGTGTAATTACCTGCGTGATATTTTGCAACGGCAAGGACATCAATTGATAGGCTTTGTCATAATAGCCCAAGATATGTACCCCCAGATATCTCCCGACGAGTAATGTATCCGAGTTTTTACTAAAATAGTTTACAATATTAAATAAAAACTGAAATGTAGAATAACGTAGGATAGGCCTTATTTCTTCCAAAGAAACCTTTAATTTAAAAGGCAATGGAAAATGTAAATAGGAAACGATAAAAAGAAGGATACTATATAAAATAGGATTAATCAGGAGCGCATAAATACCTGCCCCCAAAAAAGCAGCGGTTATTGACACCACACCCAAAATGATCTGAATAATAAAGCTTCTGATGGCGATAAATTTGAACATCCTTTCGCGATAGAACAAGGCATTGGGCACTACTGAGCTTGCCGTAAAAAATAGACCTATCGCCAATAACCTAATGATATTTTGAAGTATAGGCTGCTCGTAGTACTGGGCTATTTTGGGGGCAATCAAAACAAGGACTAAAGCTAAAAAACCTCCCAAATAGCAAGATATAGAAAAGAGATTACCGAGTTCATCTTTTGTCAAATTTTTATATTGAATGACGGCAGGAAAGAGCCCGATATCTGCAATCAAATTCAGGAAAGCGATAATAACCATAGCAATAGCGATCACTCCAAACTGCTCAGGCGATAGAAGACGCGCAAGAACTGCAGTAATACCAAGAGAAATAATCAAGTTTGCATATTTCGCTATCGCAGTAAAAAAAACTCCAGATATAACCTGCTGCTTGGCACTTTCCATTAGCTTCGTGTATATTTTTTAAATAATAATACGCATAGTGTTTTTATCTTCACATATTTCCGCCAGCGTCTCAAACAGACCACAAAAACAGTAACCCTATTTTTCAGCTGCATTTTATAAGCTTTCCAAACTGCAGCATCAATCATACCCCTAAGGTAAATAACTACAATATCGCGAATCTTCGCATTGTTTTTGGAATAATCCAACAATCTAGTCCCTACAATGAAGTAGCTGTTTATATTTTTCATGGAATAATCAACCATCATAATGGAACCAGTCCTCAGACGACGCATAAAAAAAGTAGCAGGTATATAGTAGGTTTTATGAGCTTCCATAAACAAAATTGTTGTAAACAATTCATCCTCATGCACTATGTATTTTTCAAACCGAAGCCCTATTCTAGTTAAAAAGGTTCTGTTTATAAAAAGAAGACATACAGAAGAAAAGAATTCATCGTACTTTAAAAGTTTTTCAAAAGCTTCAATTCCCGATACAATCACCTTTGGCTCAAAATATATTCTGCTATAATTGAATCTAGTTGACAGAGCTGTATCTTGGATCTCATCAGCGAATGTTTCGGCGTCAAAAAATACAAAATCTAGGTGATTTTCTTTACAATATTTATAACAGGTATGTAATGTGTCTCTCTTGATAAGGTCATCACTATCCATAAAATAAATAAAGTTTCCTTTTGCATGCTCTATTCCAGTATTTCTAGCTCCAGACAATCCCTGATTAGCCTGAGAAAATACACGTATCCTAGCATCTTTTTCAGCCCAATTTGCCAGACGTGAAAGACTGCCATCAGTAGAACCGTCGTTGATCAATAGCAGTTCAAAACTTTTAAAGGTCTGGTCCAATACACTCTCAACAGCGCTATCAACATATGCCTCGGTATTGAAAACGGGCATTATTATAGTTATTTCAGGATCATTTATCATGATTTCTCACCCATTTTCTTTGTTGGTCGTCCCATTTTTTAACCACTTTAGCAGGGTTTCCAATAACCACAGAATACGGAGGAACATCTTTTGTCACCACCGAACCTGCTCCCACGACACAGTGTTCACCAATTGTAACTCCAGCCAAAATCACGGCATTTGCCCCTATCCATACATTGTTATCAATCTTAACAGGAGAGACTTCTATCCCCTGCTCTGCAATCGTTATATTAATATTTTCATATTTATGATTGAGTCCCGAAATCAACACATGTTGTCCTATTTGCACATAATCACCGATGCTTACAGGACCTATTACGGTATTTCCAAAACCAATTCGTGAATTACTTCCAATAATAAGATCTCCAACTGCATTATTGATTAAAGAGTAAGATTCTACAACAGTCCGAGAACCGATTTGACATTTCCTAAATGGTACCAGGTCTTTACGCACACTTCTATAAATCACAGCACCTCGTCCCTTATGTACATATAAAAACTGAAATAGTCTCAAATACCATCTCGGCCGCGTTCGAACAGGATGCATTAATACCGTATGCAACCAACGTTTTAAACGAGGGGAATGCATTATTTTTTCCTTTAGCCCCATATCAGCTTCATTACTTTAATACCGTAAAATTCATGCTACTTTTGTTTATCTGGTAAAGCACCATGCTTCGTATGGATAAAAGTCGATCGTCCCGAACGAAAATGGATTATACTGCTCATCATCGCTAAAAATATACGTGGCAAGCTAAATATTGCCCACAGCAATTGCGTTGTGTACAACTTTTTCGGAACTGCCAAAGCTAAACCCACTACGTACAAAATAATTAAAAAAAACCATTTAAAGGAAGAAATATCAGACGCAAATAAAGATCCCAAAAAAAACAAAGGAATGATCCCAAGCATAATAATTCGAGGTGGCATGGACCATTGAAAAATCTTGTCTATTAAAGGCCAATTACCGGTAAAAATTGCGCTACGCGTCTGCTTAATAGCATGGCAGAAAATATCAATTTGTGAAGCGATCCAACGCCGCCTCTGTTTAGAAAAATCATCACTATACTGAATCTTTTCATCTAGAATTACTACATCTTCCAAATAGGTTGTGTTTATTCTATCCAATAACAAAAAATATTCTAAAAATTTATCCTCCCCCATCGATTTGATCTGTACTATTCGCTGCTTAAACCAATTAAAGTCGAATGCCATACCCGACCCGATCAATGCTGCAGGCAGACCAAGCCGAGCATGCCCCAAGCGAAAGATAGAATTGTTAATTTCTTCACTCACGCCATCCAAAATTGCTGTTGCTGTTGTATTATTTTTAGCTGTCCGATGGGTTTGAATGGCTTTTGCCCCACAAGTAAAAGCATTATTGAGCTTACTGAGAAAGTTAGGAAAAACAATATTATCCGCATCCATTACAACAACAACATCAAATAATTGCGCATCCAATTGAGACATTGCTGTCGTTAATGCCGCGGCTTTCGAACGTTCTGTTCCAGTGGGATGTATAAGCGAAACACCCAATCGCCGAAGGAGGTCGTTTGTCGCATCTTCCATAGCATCCGAAATGACAACAATTTCAAAGTTATCAATTGGATAATCCTGCGCCTTAAAACTAATAACACTTTCCTTTATAACATTATCCTCTCTGTAGGCCGGAAATAATATGGCAAATCTTACTAATGGTTCAGCTTGCGAAAAATTAACTTTCTGTTTTACTCGCGATGCAAATGCAAATAAAGCTACATAGCCTACCCACAAAGCAAAGGCTATGAAAAATAAAAAGTCAATATACCAAAAGATTGTTATAAGCATACACATATAGATTAGTCAACGATGTCCCACCACGATCCAGCGACAGGCAGACAAAACTCCTTTAATCATCGCACTAGATTGTTTAAACTTCAATTTAAACAAAAGTAAAGACAAATGCATGGGAAAAGCAATTAAAATCAAATAACTCATTGCTATCACCCGCAAAATATATTTTCTTTGCCTAAAGGCAAATATTATTCTATTACGCGTAATATAATAGGTTTTAAGTGGACTATCAATTCCAGTGGAAGCACTTTCCAAGTGAAAAATCTGAGCACTAGGGAAATAAAACAATGGAAAATATTGAGTTATACTGGTCGACCAGTCAAGCTCTTCATAATACAAAAAGTAGCACGTAGGCATGCTGCCAACACATTCGATTACACGCTTAGGAATAAACATTGCGGCACCATGAAAATAAGGAATTTGGGCAATTTTATCATATTGACCATAATCTATTTCCTTGTATCCAATTTGTTTGTTTCTGATAGTGATAGGTGTCAATGGCGTACTTCCTGCAAACTGTATCAAATTACTAGGATTGTGATACATAATTTTAGGAGACAGCCCCCCTACATTTGGGTTTGATTCACAAAATGAAATCATGGCTTGAATTTGTAAGTCGGCATCCCCAGGTAATAAAGTATCATTATTAACCAAATATAAATAATCACCACATGCAAGTTCAAGTCCTTTATTATTCCCTCCCGCAAAACCCAAGTTTTCAGACAAATACCCACCTTTCACAAGTGGATACCTCTGCAAGATTACCTCAAATTCATTGCCATCTGAAGCATTATCAATGACGATTACTTCAAAACAAAAGCTGCTGACGCTATCAAAGATCGTTTTCAACAGATTCAATGTATCGTTGACACCATTATAATTAACTGTAATAAAGGAAACTCTAGGATGCATTTTTTTGTTCATTCTGCTGCAAATATGGGCATAACATTGCCATAGCCATCAATATGTATATTGTCTCCCCAGTTGGAAATTGATGCAAAACTTCGTTTCCATACCCCGCTAACATCATACCTGCAATTCCTGCTGCTGACGCACTACAAAATCCACGGAGCATTGGATCTTTCAGTTTAAACCAAACAAAATAAAAGCAAATCGTTAGACATGAAATCCAAATCAACACATACAATACCAATCCTATCACTCCTGTTTCTACCCAGATAAAGACAAAAGAAGTATCTGTTGGCAGCCCATTCAAAAGGTCCCCCTCACTAGCATTCTTGGCAGACCCCAAACCCAAACCGATTGGATAATTACGCATAAATGTTTTCATTTTAGCCTGGTTCTCCTTGCGCAAATTAAAAGATGCATCCTCTTTAAATTGAAAAGCTGTTCTCATCCTTCGAATATCAGCATTACTGTTTCCAATATTGGTTAAAGATAGGAAGCCAAATACTAATGTAAATAATAGAGATCCCCAAATGACCAACCGCCAACGTTTTAATAACAGAATATAAAATGCATAGCCAGCAATTGGTATGGCCATGGCGGATCGGGTACCAGATATCAGCATGCCGTACATCGCGAGGACAGCAACCACAGTGTATAGAATCCGAACACTTTTACTTTTCTCATAGAAAAACAAAATGGAAAAAACAACCATACCGAGCCCCATGTGACAACCAAAATTAGCGGCATCGGTAAAAAAAGAAAAATAGCGAACACCACTATAGATGAGATGGGTGTGAGCCCCAAGCGTGTAAAGCCAGATTTTCTCATCTGTATCAAAGCCTATAAACTTTTGTCCAATAGCCTTGAGTGCGGCTAAAAGCACTAAAATAGCCCAAAAAATAAAAAATGACCTAAGCTGAGATTTATCTTTAAATATATAATATACTAAAAATTGGAATAAACAAAGATAAAGCGCTACGCTCCGGATAGAAGCCATCCAATTACCAAATATACTCGCTGGATTAAATACTTCAACCATGCAATATCCTACCCAAGCTAGACAAATAAAGAGATAGAGCGGTATTTTCAACTTAGTATTATAATTTCGATAAAGATGATTTAATGCGATTACTATAAAATTAAATAAAATCACCAAATCTACCATAATACTGGGTGGGACAGGAATACGCACATAACGCAATATTCCCATAATAAAAAAGCACGCAGCAAATAAGAAAAGAAAACTGACAAACGGATTCCGGATGCAAATAATTAAAAAACATAGAAGAAAAGGAGCTAGCGCAATTCCAACACTAGGCAATAGACCTCCCGATATGGCCAAAAAAGTAATCAGTGCACACCCAGAGACAGCTAATAATTTTAAGCCGATTTTATCAAACAAAACTTCCTTTGTCATTTCCTTCGATCGTAATGCCTAAGCTTTAGATGCGGTAATTCCCAATTGAGAAAATCTATATTCCAATTTTCTCAAAAAGCTGTAAGGCGGCAACATCCCCGTAAATGTCTCTGTAGCAAATCGATCTGCATTCACTAGGCAGATCAATACAGGTACTGTTCCGCTGCGTCGAACAATCTCCTTAAAGAGCTCATCATCTTCTTCCTTCCACGCAGACTCCGCATCGAGTAGCAATAGATTTACTGCTGCCTGAGAAAGGTAAAATGAAGGTACTGGAATATTAAACGAACTTGTATGACCTACAAGCGTAAAATCATTTTCTCCTAATTCAATTCGTTCTAAGAGCGTATTTTCGATCAAAAATTCTCGGGATTTAGCATTAAAGTCTTTGGATTCTTCCAGCACCCCCACTTCAAGACCAATCGTTTCCCATTCCTCTTTGATGTAGCGCATCACATTCCCACTATCAATAGTTTCATCTAGCTTCAACACATTAATAAAATTAACTGCATTTCCCCGCTTAAAATAGTTGAACAACTGATTTGCTAATGATTTTGATGCCATCTTTTTAATTTGTTCACTATAGCGGCCCATTTTTTTCTGTGGAAATGCACCTATCACATTCCCTTTTGTCACACGGTCAGTCCTTTGCTTATCACGTAAAGTTCGATCGAGCAATTCCAAAACCAGGATACAGCCCAATAAAAACGCCAAAGTAGCAAAATAGGTTCCCATAACCAGCATCTTACGCTTGGTAGGTTTGGAATTGAGCGGATAGGTTGCAGGATTAATTACTTTTAATGTGGCAGCACTCATTTCCAAACTCTTAAGTCGAAGACGAGCAGCATTTAATCCCCCCAAAACCGAAAGATAACTTTGTTCAGTAAAATTAATACCCCGTTCTTGACGTTTAAGTAATGAACCTATCGGAGAGTAATGCGAATACATTTTATCTAATTCAACTTTAAAATCATCCACCACTTTAATATCCGCCTGCGCCTGATCCAATTTTAATAATTCATCCACCCATTGCGTAACATAGTTTGCGTTCGGATAGCCATTTTTAGTATATTTTTGACTAGAATATTCCTGGATAAAATTGCGAAAATCCCGTTCTTGATTTCTCAATTTAGATTTAAGCCCCTGAAGTGTTGATACTGAATTCGTGACTGCAGTTTTCAATGAATCAGGACGGTAGGATTCAATTTGAGAAATAGAATAGTTTAAATCCGATATATCATTCATTTTAGCCAAAAATTGTGCATTATTTTTAATACTTTTAATATTTGCATCAATGCCTGATTCTAACTGAGCGATACTCACTTGCGCTCTGTTGCGTGCAGATAGCGCATCCTGTTTCCTGATTTCATAGTCCTTGTCCAAAATTGTAACAGCTTCAGTCTGCTTATCATAATGGATAACGCGATTTTGAACATTGAATTTTGTTAGCGAATCTTCTTTCATGAATAAATCCTTTCCAATTCGCGCCAATTCAGCTTCAAAATATTTAATTACATTATTGGTATTGCTATATTGAAGGGTTTTATATTCATCCGCAAAAACTTCACTCAATATGTTTAATGTTTGATAGGTGATACCAGCATCATTATTCTCATAGTAAACATGAAGAATATCGCTGTTGTCAATCTGTTTAATGTCAATTTTGCTCAGCGCACCATAACTAAAATAGGGATGGTTCCAATTAAATAAGCCATAAACAAAATTTTTGGCATCCACTTTTTCGTATCTTTTTAGATTTTCGACAGTACGTTCTTCGGATGTCTTATCAATTAATTTTTTGACTGCCGGCGGTGTAATATCCAACAATTGACGGAAATGAGCACTTGAAATATAAACATTGTCTCGCTCAGGGTCGCCATTGATCATGGTTCGGGCGAATAGCTTTAACGACACCACGCGCATAGTCTCTTTTGAACCGATGGTGTTAATGACATTTAACAATGAATTTTTAAGAATATTCCAGTCTTGCTTACCATCTTGACTAAGGTCAGTCCCGTTGGCGGAAATTATACCTGTATAAATGGTCATATCGGATTCATATTGTCTATTCATATTTCTCGTGAAATAGATAACAATCCCCATGACCAGCAATGGCAATACGATCAGCCACCATTTAAACCTATACAATGACTTTATAATGCAAATTACTATACCCATCTTTACTTGCTGATAATTTTTGTTCTACTTAAAATCTCCAAATGCAAAAGTTCAGCGGTTATCGTGCTTTCAGTCAACTTATAAGCCTCATATGCCTCCACTTCCATTTTTTTTGCTGCGTTTAAATCCGAAATTCCTGCATGCCCATTAGCAAAATCAGCCTCCACAGTTTTCAGCTGTGCTTCCGTTAATGTTAAATTTTCTGTCTTCTTTTTTAATATCGACATTGCATTGGTCAATTTAACATAAGAATCAATAATGCGAACCTTCTGTTCGTCAAACCATTTTTCCATCTCTAATTCTGTAGAACGACGCTGCATCTTTTGCCGTTTGACACGATTTGAACGATCAAAAACGTCATCAAAAGGTACTGAAACAGTACTACTTACAAACAGAGCATTCTGCTTAGCTCCAGAATACTGATAAAACAAAGGCGTATTTTGATCTGTAAACATGGAATTAACACCTATATTTCCATACTGCCATGAACCACCCACCTTAAAGTATTTTAACCAGCTTCTTTTCTCAGATTTTAATAGATTATCTTGCTCCATCATCTTAGATTCAAACATTTCTACACTTGGACTCCGTTTAGCATTTTCAAAAAGCTCCTCCAGTGAGGGAAGTAAAAGTTTAGTGTAATCCAAATCTCCGGCTGTCTGTAGAACATTTTGCCCATGGCTGAGCAAACCAAAAGTGATTAAGAATAAAAATATTGGGATAATTTTCTTCATATTCAGATAATAACGTTATAGGGGCATGGCCCCGTTATATATTTCTATTTAATTATTCTTCCGTAGTTCTTAAATAATGGGCATCTAGCACCCGAAAACATCAGTTCTATTTAAAGTAAAATCATCGAAAAACTAAACATCAGCTTTTTGGATAAATGCAGAAAATGTTTTATACAGAATTTTCAAATCCATCCAGATCGAATAATGCTTCGCATAATCTATATCAAGCTGAATCCGTTCCTGATCGGACATGCTTCCGTTATCTCCTCGCTTTTCCACTTGCCATAATCCCGTAATTCCAGCGGGAGCCATAAACCGTTCGACACTATCATCTGTTGTCAACATCTCCGCCTCATACAAAGGCAAAGGCCTATTACCAACAATGGACATATCTCCTTTAAGAACATTAAACAACTGCGGAAGTTCATCTAGACTATATTTGCGGAGAATACGCCCGACCTTAGTTACCCTTGGATCCTTTTCCAACTTAAAAAAAGCAGCTTTTTTTTGCTTATTTCCTGTGTCAAAGCCTCTCACAACCACCTCATCGTCAATAAGAACATCTCGAAGATCATCTAAAGTGAAGTTCAAAGCTTCTTCACCATTATGAATACTGGAAGAAAATGGAGCTGCGTGTTGTGTAGCATCCGCATATTGATTGAGGGCCATATACTCTTTAAGTCGCTTATCCGCGTCTGGATACATCGATCTGAATTTATAGAAATCAAACATAAAATATCCCGAACCGATCCGTTTGGACTTATAAACAGCTGAACCTCTACTTTCTAACTTGATTGCAAAAAAAACGAATAAAAGAATCGGAGAAAGCAATACGATTAAGACAGATGATACAACGATATCAAAAATCCTCTTACCAAAAGGAATACCAATTTGGGGAAAAGAAGGTGTAGCTATTTCAAATTTTTCACGCTGAGCTGTAGCTTCAAAAAATAAATGAATGTATTTTTTTACAGATTGAAAAACATCCGGCTGTGCAAAGGGGCTAATAGTATTGGTAATTCCAGCATCAAAATAAGACTGCTTCTCAAAACGCGAAAGATCATTCCCAACCAAAATCAGCAACGTATCCTTGTCATATAGGAGCAGTTTACCTAATTGCGCTAAATCTTTAACAAGGCTTTTGCCCTTTTCATAAAAGACCACTGAAAAAAATTGATCTTTTTGCTCCTGAAAATACATATCCATGGTCTCGAACGAACTAAAAAACTTCAAATCAACACCCAAAACATCTTGGACTTGTTTATGAAAATAATCAAAAGTTTCGATATTATCACCAAAGTATATATAATCACTATATTGAGGCATTATTTTAAAGCTTTTTTAATCCGCAACTTTAACTCAAGTGGATTAAAAGGTTTCAAAATAAAATCATCAGCTCCCGCCTCGAGCAAATTGATCCGTGTATGTGAGTTATCTTCACCGGACAGGAAGATAACAGGGATATCTTTCAAAAATTCGTTTTGCTTGATCATCAACAATAAATCATAGCCATTCATTTCAGGCATTGTATAATCGGATAGAATAAGGTCTACACCATTTCCCTCCTTCAGCCAATTGTAAGCGTCCAGTGCATTATTAAAGAAGCGAAAGTCATAATCCGCATTTAGGTATAGCGTAATTAACTGACCTATTGCTGGCTTATCATCAATTATTACAATCTTCTTTTTCATGAATTTGCTACGTTTTTTTACTGTAAGTAAACAGACAAAATGTGCTTGCTAAAATCAAAATCCATTCGATAAAGTACCTCAAAAAATGGGGCCCTTTATCGAATGAGTTTCCTTTACTCCTCTAGCATCGATCTCTTTCTACTTCAAATACCAATTGAGATTCTGAGAACCGCCACTTAATGCCCATCCTTCAAATTTAGGATAAACACCAGTTATTTTTTTATACTCATTTGGATAAACAAAAGATACTGGAACACATAATCCCCAAGGCTCCCCTTTTGATGACTTAAATGGGTCATTAGCAGAAAGCTGGCCTTTTGAAGTTTGACTCTCAACCAAGGCCTTGTTCATCTTATCTGTACCTTTGTATCCAACCAAATGAATTTCACTTCGAGAACTTACTTTATATCCATTTGTGACAATAAATGAGTTCAAATCAGCAAATGTAAAATTCTCCAAAGGCGTATTGAATTCTATGGTAATCTCTGATTCAACAGGTTGATAACTGCCATTTTCCGTAGAAATGAATTGTGTATCCGAAATACCAAAAGCACGATGCGCATCATCACAAATTGTGATCACAGCATACTTTTGATTAGACTCTACACCATTTGATCCCAAAGGCAAATTCTGTCCAACCAAGTTTGTATTTGAATATTTTACAGATTTTACATTAGTCGCTAATATTCCATCCAACTGTATAGCTGCAGCTAATCTATTTTTCGCTCCAACAGATCTAATTTTATTTAACAATTTAACCTTAGTGACTTTATTAGCTGCATTCTGCACTTTCGTAATCGCTACATCCACGACGAAATCATTCATATCATAATCCCCAATTGACGGCCAATTATCTTCAAATGCATAAGAATAAGTACCCAACTTAACCTCAGTAACTGTTTGGTCTGTCGGATTGCCGCCAGTTGAATTATTACCACCTGCGTTACAAGAAGTCCCTGCAATTACTACGGTAGACTTATCGTAAGGAACTAATTTAGCTGGACTATTGATCACATAATATGTGCTCCATTGTGCATTCGCTGTATGATCTGAGCAAGCTACCTCTAGGTTACCACCATACGTAATGGCCATCCACTGGTTGCTTACATCAACCTTTTTAAGACGGGCCAATGCCTGACCCGAAGTTGGCCCAGTCATGGTGCTCGCCTGGCTGTTAAATTTAGCCAAAGTTTTCACATCCAAAATAGAAGCTGCAGCCAAATTGATTTTTGTACCACCGGCATCTAATTTGTCTAAACTTAATAAAGCGCCTTGAGCCACCGAAATTGTCGCACCATTAGTCGTCAATGAATTGATTACTGTATGACAAACAGCCTCCAGAGTTGCATTTGTCAAGGTAGCGTTCTGTACAGTAAGTGTTCCCTCATTACGCACCACTGTACCGTTTGTGGTACTGCTCAGATTTTGGATTGTAGCCACCCCATAGTTTGTGAAATTACCATTGGTGATATCTGCTTTATCCGCAGTAAGCGTACCATAATTGACATACAGCGTATTATTCTTTGTCTCCATTTTGGAAAGTGAAGCCGAGCCATAATTGACAAAGCCTCCCACCGTATTCTGCGTTACGTTAACTAGGTCAATGGAACCCGCCTGCGTAATGTAGAGCCCATTATTACCTCCAAGGTTCAACTCAAAGCTTGTATTTTTCCATGATCCCTGCACGTAAATTTTCACATTGCTCGTACCATTGTTCGCATCGATTCTACCTGTAAAAGTCACACCAGATTTAACAACATACGATTTATTGGACTCGACAGAAATTGTCGAATTACCCGATAGCGCGATTGCATCCGAAGGAACTACAACCGGTGTAGCTTCCACCGCTGCCGCTCTTAATCCGCCACTTACCAATGTAGTATTTGTCGTAGCACCACGCAAAACACTCGCTTTACTAGACGAACCCGCGCTGACTCCACCCACATTGATCGCATTTTGCTGTCCAACCTCAATCATACTGATCGCAGCAATACCTAATGGAGATGTCTCTCTCAAATAGATATATTTCGCAATCGTCGGAATCATGAGCTTACCAACAAAATCCTGCCCTAATTTCGCCTGACCCGCAGCCAGCAGATTCGCCCCACTACCCAACGTCGGATCATTATCAAAAAATTCCACCCGATAAAAGTATTTACCGCTGAATTTATCGTCAACAGCAACGCGCACATCCACAGCACGTGTCGAATTCCACATAAAATCAGTTGGCACCTTAACGCCACCAGGAAATAAGGATGAAGAATCGGAGGCCGCAGCAGTGTCGTTGTACAAATCTTTCACTTTTGAACAACTTGCCCCGAAGAGCGTAATCCCTGCAAGACCCACCAAGAAGAGATTAAAGCTTTTTATGTTATACATAATTAAATAATAATAGATCAATATCAAACAGCTCTATCGGTTGACCGAAACAGGACTTTAATATTTGGCTTATATACAATACTATTAATGCCGAACTGCTTGAAGCAAAGATATAACTAATTTTAGTGAGTAGATGACAAAATGCGCAACTCCAGTATAAATTGCAAATCTTGTAGCGGTTCAACTACACTGTCGCATAACAAACTACAAAATTAGGTTATAGCAACAGAAAGATAATAAGTTAGGAATATTATCCATGCCAACGTTTACGGTACTCAGTTGGCGTCAAGGCCGTTTCTTTCAAAAAGAATGTACTAAAGTTATTAACGTCTGCATAACCGAGTTCCCAAGCAATCTGCTTAATACTGAGTGATGATTCGGTAATCAGCTTTTTACTCACTCGAAGCAACTCTTCGGTAATCAGTTCTTTTGGCGTAGCCCCCAGCAACTCTTTCGTTAAGTTAGTTAATTTTTTAGTTGCGATATTTAGCTCTTCAGCATAGAAAGCTACACGTTTTTCTTTTTTTACATACTGCTCCACCAACTCCTGAAAACGCCTTACGAGCTTAATATCTTCACTCTGTCCCACCAGTTCATCCGACTGTCTGTCTTCAGCATATATTGCCGCCAAGAGTACAATTTGCTTAACAATATTGTGAGCCAAATCGCGATATATCACCTGATTATAATTCTGCTTGGATAGCTTAAGTTGCATACCCACAAATTCATAGTAGGTCGCATATTCCATAGGCACACGCAGCACATGGTAGTTATATTCGTTTGTATTAAACGATTTGAAGTTCCGCAGAAACGCAGTATCAACCGCTGTACGGGCAAAAAAGCTTTCCGAAAAATAAATAATTAGAAAAGGTCGCGACTCATCTGGGTTAGCTTCAATTTTTATTCCCCTCGGAATCAAAACCAAACAGTATTCTTCAATTTCCGTAATCTGTTTATTAATCCGCATACTACAACCGCCCTTTGATACAAAAAGAACCACATAATTTTCTTTTGCTGTTGCATCCGTTACCTCCGAAGGCTCCTGCGCTACACCAATGACCCGCTGAACTCCAAATTCCATAATTATTATTTACTGCATATAAGGCCTGACAACCATTTCGTAATGCTGAAATAGGGAGCAATTTAGCAAATAAATCCCGAACACAAAAAAATGCATTTTCAAATCATGAAACGCATTTCAAGTACATTTGCTATATAACATCCCCCTGAAACATCTTCCTAAGCAGGCAATCACTAACTACATTTAGAAAACTACAAAAGGTGTAGCTACAGCAAGAAACAAGTAATGGTTAAAATTGGTTTTGACATGCAGATATATCCGCAAATTGTTTCCTAACCAACTAATCTATCAAGCAAACCTATCACCGCCCCCATCCTTATTTTGCACGACTTGTATTAGCCAGGATATAGAGACCTATATGCATGATAATTTAAAAGATAAACACTTGTAAAATGAACAAAAAAGTAACGAAACCTCCAAAAATCAGCGAATCTAAGGTGAATTTCAAAAAGTATAATGGCACAGAACGACTATTGTTCTAACACGCATAATAATAAGCAAAAAAGAAAAACAGATTGGTTGTCAATACAATTTTTCCTAAAATGAAACAGCACAGAAGAGAATATAGACTATTCAAATTTAAATCAAAAATTATATTATTTTACAAAAGAACAACTAAATAACAATTATTACATAATAAAAAAAACCACCCAGTTAAGTTAAGTGCTGAAAACGCGTATTTATACTTGTCAAGAAAAAATAAAAAACACACTAAAAATATCAACACGAGAAATATATGCCTACAATTACAGAAAAAAAAGACTCAAAGCATTTAAAACAGCATTAATGTTAAAACAAATTAATTACAGAAAAAAAAATAGGTGAAAATAAATCAATAAAGCACCAAACAAAATATAAAACAAGTTGTTCAATGGAAAGTTAGCATAAAGAAAGCTGGCCATATCTGTTTAAAAATGAAGACATATTGCCTTAAAATAATAATTTATCATAAATAACAGATACATACATAACGATGAAGAAAGTTGTTTTATTGTACAATCAACAGAGATTTATAAAAAGTTTACAATTTTTTTTTGCACAAGTTGATATTAAGTCGTAATATTACAATTCGATTCAAAAAAAGTACAACTAACATATAAGCAATTAAAGTATTAACAATTAAATTAGAAACCAAAAAAACAGAAAAATAACTAGAAATACCCAGGCTACAATAGCAATATAATTGCCTATACGCAAAGGCAAGCCGTTAGATCCTAGGCATTTCTGAAGATATCAGGGTTAAATTGTCCATTAAATTTAAACCCGCACTAGTAATAGTGCGGAATATCCAAATAATATCATCATGAATAAGAACGCAAAAAAAATGTACGTAGCTCCGTCCATTAAAGAGCACGTAGTTGAACTTGAGCAAGGCATTGCTGCAGGTTCTCAGGCACAACCAGGTTCAACACCACAAACCGACGGTTGGGGAGCAGGTCCAGACGGTACTACTACCGGAGAGGGTGCTTAACGTATGATCATCACATTACTTAACAACACGAAAAAGCACTAAAATGAGATTTCATCTGACTAAAAGAGCTCACTGGGTTGTTGCGATGGCAATGCTAGCAATCCCCGGTACATTAATCACGAGTTGCTCCAAGGACAACAAGACTGAAAATGTCGACAACAAAACAAATGTCCTCACTGTCGCGGTGGGAGGCATCAAAACCAGCGGAAATGATGGCACAGTGAAAGTTGGCTCGGCGAAACCGAGCACAACGACGAGCAAAATCCATTCATTTTCCGATGTAGACATGGTTGTTTCCACTGACAACAATTTACCAACCATTACCAACGATGCGATAGCGGTAAAGCGATCTGGCGGATTAGCCGCGGATGTCGCCCCTGGCGTTACTGAAAATATGGTATCAGGTACAAAATATGTTGTCTATATCTATTCGGGAACAACACTGGTTACCGCCAAACAGCTGGTAGCAGGTACAGCAGGTACTATCGAAGGGCTTAATCCCGCCACATCTTACACATGGATAGCCCTTTCTTACAACACTTCAGATAACGATCAACCTGCACTTACACCAACAAATGGATCGATTGCCCTTGCACAAAATAAAGATGTGCTTTATGCTTCCGGAACAGTAAATCTGGCGACAAATTCAAACATCAATATCCAATTCAGCCATAAGTTTTCACGCATTGGAATTGAATTGAACACCAAAGGGGTTTTTGGTAATATCACAGGTAATCCTACAGTTAATGTTACCGGATTAAACTTAGCCACAGGTAGCATTGCATTGCTTGATGGAACTATCACAGCAGGCGCGAGCTTCACCCCAACGTTAACTTACGCCAACTTTACAAACATCGATCCGGCATTTAATGATGCAAAAATTGCTTACGTGTATACAGTATCTACTGCTGCTCAAAATGCAATTAATGTACAAGTCCAAAATTTAAATATTAGCCATGTCGACGGAAGCCTAGCTCGCACCTATTTTGCTACCGCTTCTAACTTCCCCTTTTCGGTAACACCGCAACTAGGAAACAGTCATCGCTTGTTGTTGAACGTGGTGGAATCTCCATTAGTCACAAATTACGGGGGCCGCACTGTAAAATGGGCTCGGTCTAACCTGTTTTACAGAGGCAACAATGGCAATGGTCGCAACTACGCATTCTATGCAAATAATCAATTGACGGCTAGGGCTAATGGATATTTCGCTTTTGGAAGTATTGTTCCCGGACAATTTGCGACGACCACCACCAATAATGGTGATCCTTGCGCCTTGGTATATCCCGCAGGTCTCTGGAAACAACCGGCTAAAGCAGACTTTACCAATATGGTTCGCGGGGATATTGAAGTAAATCAACTCACGGGTGCATTAGGAGGCCTGGGCCAGGTGGTTGATGCAACAGGAACAACTGGACTTTTAAACATCATTACAAATTTATTGACGAATACAACATCTTTGCTGGTAAATACTGCAGCGCCGAATTCATCTTTAACACCATCTAGTCCATACAATTACGGTCAATACACATTAGCATCTGGTGCAAATGGAGCTCCTACTTCAGGATCTAATGCCTTTGGCGACGTAAATAGCGCTTCTAATAGATTGCGCTTCTACTACAATGGTGAGATTTCAAATGTCAATATCTTGCCCCTACTTGGAAACGGAGGGCTAGCAAATGTTGGTTTGAATGATCTTAGTGTTGACATTGCAAACTTCCAAGTGGCAAACTTAAATCTCCCCTTACTCAGTAGTTACGGCAGAGCGACTACACTTTGGACAAATGAACAAGGTACAAATATCGTCGGCTTAGTAGGCGCGGGTACCTGGGGATATTATGGTAATGCCGGCCGGGGATTAAGCCTAGTTCCTCTTTCATTAGGTACTCGGTTCCATATGGCAAACAATACAGGACAACTTCTCAATGGTGTGAGTGCATTAGGAGCAAATGTATTGAGTACATCATTTAAGAATGTTCGCTGCGTACGTGTAAACTAAAAAATAAGCACAGGATAATTTTTGGAGCTTCGGCGACCAAATGTAGACGGCTAGAAATTCTAGCCGTCTTTTTTTTTGAAAATGTAGTCTTTAGACTACCCGGAAAATTATTACATGATTTTAGCATTTTTTAACAGGAGCAATTCCGCAATATTTTTTTAAATTTACACCATCAAGTCATTTTTTTTGCGTTCGACTTGATAATATTAATGGATAGAATGGGGCGAAGGCGTTCGCCCCATTTATTTTTCACCCGCCTGTACAGCACCTGCCTTTACATACATCCGACTGATCAAATTCTAAACACAAAATACCCCGGCAGAAAACTTTTCCCTAATGACATCATAGCTTTTCTTAGGTTAGCTTAGTGGTTAAATAAATTTTTAGCCCAGCTACATCTAATCGCTCGCACGAATTTCATCTATAGCAAAAAGCGGCTTACGATGCCGAGAACCTTCAAACCAAGCTGGAAATTCTTGTGAAAAAGAAAGTTTTACCTTTAAAAAACGTGCAGGTTGCGTTTTCAATCCAAATGAAACGGGGTAACACTTTGGACCTTCCCGGATTAAACTGGAATCGATCTTATGCGTTCCGATGCGCCCATAAGATACATTATCGTTTGAACTCTCCACCTTTACTTCATCCGGCAGAAAAAGATAATGTGCTGGATCCAACAGAAAATTAAGATGAACTTGCGCGGGCTGTGTTTCCCGCGAGAAGGGAAAAGTAATCTCCACCTCCTTGCCATCAAACAAGAGCCAATTGTAACTGTAATCGATCGTACCAGATAGTCCATCATTCAATGTTGTTTTTCCGTTAGCGGGGAAATCCTGCAAAAATAGCGGTTTGAAAAAGGGATGTACACCCTGCAGCAAGGAAGGCAGATAGGGTTTATTTAATAGTGTTAACCATTGCTTCCGATATTGCTCGAGGCTGCCGTTAACTTCAGCCAACTCGATAGCTCCACCGCGAAGTGCACTGTCCAAAAACAGATCAATCCGTTTCATCCAATTGGGATTAACCATCCACTGATTAGCATCTTTCTTGCTTAAAAAGCCGAGTGGATGCTCTCCATACGCCTTTGCCTGCTCCAACGATGCATACTCCAGACCTAAGGCAATCAAATTGACACGGCTTAACAATTTCGGATCTCCAGTTACCGCTTTCCGCCCGTCATCCACAAGATCTTTATACATTGTCATCTTTTCCGGCCCTAGATATCCACGGCGAGAAAGAATCGGGTTACCGTATATATCGAGAGTGGAGCGACTCGTATTTCGTGCATTCAATAGCTGATTGAGATACTTTTTAATACTTTTTGCAGCTAGACCATAATACCCCTCCAGAAAATCATTTTCAACCTCAATCGGATCCACCTCAGGATTCCACAGACTCTTAGCCTGCACATAACTCGCATATGCAGACATATCACCCAGCGTATGTCCTGATCCGTGCTCAAAAACACCTTTCACCCCATGCTGATGCATAAAGGCAATATTGCCCTGATAATGATCGTACATCGGAAAAGGACTTAAATATGCTGTAAATTGTGTAGTATAATCCCACACAAAAATATTGGAAGAAATTTTTGACCAGTCGTTGAGCTGCCTCCGAAAAGATGCAGCTGTTGGATTATCCCCCAACCCCCGCTCCCGAGTTGCGTCTATCGTACTCAACATCACATAAACATTGGAAGATGGCCTTGTGATTTTGGGAGCTTCCGCAGTATAGCCATAGGCTAACGTTGTAAAATATTTGTCCGGAAATTGGGCTGCCACGCCATTCACAAATCGGATCAGCGTGCCTTGGGGGCCTCCCTCTTCCTGATCGACTTTCCTACAGCGATCACAGGTACAGCCTCCCCTACCATCCATTGGTGCAATAGACCAATAGACCGCATCAGGATGATCAGCAATTGCACGCCGAAAATAGTCTAGTGCAATTTTCTGCACTCCTTGATTTGTCAGGCAGAGTTGCGTTGCGCTACGCTTTCCATTTGTGAAAGCGAAAAATTCAGGGTGTTGACGAAAATACTTCTCTGGTGGTATAATTTTAAAAAAAGAATGCCCCCAAAGGCCCCACAAATCTTCAAATCGATGCAAATGATGCCAATCTAGATATTCACTGTCGGCGGAAGCCGGATAATAGGATTCCCGATAACGTAGTGGCGGCTCATAGCAAAAATGGAAATTCAGAGGAAGCGACAGGTTCGACCGCTTAGGAACCCAAGCTGGCCCTTGATCATATTTCCGTGCACCAAACTGTTTTTCAATAAGCTCATATACACCATAAAGTAAACCTTTCCCTGAACCTCCTGTTAGGTAAATCTGACCTTCCCGAACAATAATTTCAAAACCTTCCCGACCAAGCACAACCTTCTTTCCCATCGCCTCCTGATAAAAAGTATTCCCTATATATACTACGTGTTTTTTCGTCCCAGAAGGGCTCGAAAATATCGCTAACTCTGCGCCAGTAATTCGTTTGACATAATCCTGTAGTACCTGCGCAGCTTTACGCTCCAAAACTGAGGGATGCTCAGAAATAACAATTTCAGTTTCAGCTTTCCTATCCCGTACAATGTCCAGTTGCTGTGCCATACAGCTGCTGATTAAAAACACAGCAACAACAATGAACAAGCTCAGTCTATAATTCGTATCTTTCATCATTTGTCATTAAACTAAACAACAAAATCTTCCGCCCGCTTGTCCATAACAACACAGTGCACAAAAGAAGCTATCGTATCAAGCACCATGCGCAGCCGGCGCAAGTTTTCATAATAAGGTATTCCAAACCGGAGCAAATGCCCAGATTGCCCCTCTATAATACAATGCTTAATGCATTTTATATGGATTTCTTTCTTTCTCAAAAATTCGTATAGCGGATAAGGATCATAAGCGGACAAAAACAGACATACGACCGGAGATACATCATCACCCTTAAAACAATGCGTAATGTCTGCATCGTTCAGAATACTGTCAAGCTCACTTTTAAAATAAGTCGCCAGATAGGTACTACGATCGAAAATAGCTTTTGGTCCAATTTCCCCATAACGCTTTAGACTTTTCCTCAACCTTTCATACAATAAGAAATCCTGCCCCCCTGGAATACTGAAGCCATGTGTTTGCGGATGTTCAAAAAGATGCTGCTTATTCCAGTATAAAGCGCCCAGCCAACGTGCAAATTCCTCTTTGAACCAAGCTAAGCCTCCTCCCAAAGGACCGTGTAGCCATTTATGTGTACTTCCGATCAACACATCAGCATCCCCAAAAGGAAGTTGCTGAATACCCAATGACTGAGCAATATCAAGAATTAGAATTGCATTCGGGACAACCCTTTTTATACTGCTCAGACGCTGCTTATCCTGCATCAGTTGTCCTGTAGGATAATAGACATGCGACAAGAAAACGACATCTGGTTTCATCTCGTGCAAAAATCGCTCAAATTCCGCAGCATCATTAAGGATAACATCAGATACATAAGTGAGCTGATATTCTGGCAATTGTTCAAAGGGGCCAATCCCCCCCGGATGTTCATGCTCACTCGTCAGTACCTGAAAACTTCCCTTCCCATCCACTCGAAGTCTTCGTAAAAGCGCCAATGCCAATAAATTCATCATCTGAGATGTGCTAGAAGTCACATTACAGCGATATCCATCAGATGGAAACAATTGCGCACATTCATCTTGTATGGAATCAAAAGCTTCCCTTCCCAAAGCATATAAAGCGAGTGGACTACCATTGACCTGATAACTAATCGTTTCGAGCTGATCCTGAGGCAAGGTAGCCAGGCAGCCCGGATTCAGATTTACCTTGGTCGAAGGAAATATATTCACTCTGATCTGATCCCAATACGCTTCATCCGCTATTTTTTTTGCCAGACCTTGCGTTTCGGAACAACAATTTCGCCCATAAACATGTTCGTTCCAGGATCTATGCGGTGTAAAATGATGCGATTGAAGCCTATTATTATACTGTTGCAAAAGACAGATGGATTGTTCAATTACCGTAGGAAAATTGCTATGATATAAACTACTTCCCTGCAAGCTTGTTTCAATCGTATATACAGCCTTTTTAACAGCACTTTCTCCCCGAAGATCAGCTACAAAAGAAATCGCAGGATCCAAACCCATAGCCCCAGCGATGTCACCAATATCCTGGGCAAGTTCAAGAATGGAATAGTGCGTTTCTGTAACATGATTCACCACACGGTGCTCGCCCAGCGATGGAATATCTTTCACAAATCGGGCCAGCGAGTTAACCGCATCGGTCAGAGCCATCAGCCCTGTACGTTGCTTTCCACTTCCGTATACTGTCATCGGAGCCCCAGAAGCTGCCTGCGCGATAAAACGGTTGGCTACAGTCCCAAATATCGGATCATAATCAAAACGAGTAAATAGATCTGGCGAAGCATCCATTTCTGCCGTTAACAGACCAAAAACTGTTGCTTGCATTACCTCGGTGATACGAAGCCCCCAGGTACGTGCAGCCATTGCCACATAATTTGAATCATTGATTTTCGAAACATGATAAATATCATTGGCCGCTCTGGGGTAAGGCAATGGCGTGGAAGCAAGCTGTCCTTTATAACCCGGCTTAAAGTACCCCTCAGCTATTGGTAACCCACCCTTAGCATATTCGCCAAAAGACCCAAGCTTAATGATATGCGCTTCCGGAACATATTCACGTACTGCCCAAAGCAGACGCATATTACCTTCTTCATTGTTTCGTATCGTGTAAAGCGCTTGTTGTAACCCCAACATCGAGTAACTGGCCGAACACTGTTGAGCCAAGTGATAGATTGTATGCGGTCTTTCGCGACGAATCAGATCCGTCAATTCATCCGTACAAACATCAATATGCACACCGCACATATTCCCTAAACCGTACTTTCGGCCAAATGCTTCAATACGACTGGAAAGGTCTCCAATCTGCAGCCAAGGACCAAATCCCAGATGGGCAACCGTGCTTTTGCGCCAGCCATTATCTAGCAATATAATTTTTTGGTCAGGATGATGCAGGGCAACTTTCATGGCCAACGGCCAACCCAAGTACCCTTCGGCACCTAAAATTAAAATTGTACCATTCATTGTTCAATTATCGGCTAGAGTTAAAATTTCACCTGTAAAGCCAACAGTAGATCATATTGATTACGGAATGTTGCCGTACCAATTTTTTGACTCGTATAAGTACCATTGAGACCTAAGGAAGTGCGATAGTTTATCGTACGCCTATACCCTGCCCCTAAACTTCGGCTCATAACACCACCCAATTCAGGTAATAGAATAAGCCTGCTTCTGTCATCAGGCGACGTTCCCATTCCAAAATTTGCCTGTAATAAATCAGCCTCAGTAAGCTCATATTTTGCGCCAGCCTGAAAAGCTAGGTAAAAATCCTTCTCTTCCTTGATGGCAAATATTCTTGCATTTAGCAGAAAAGGGGCAAAACTTTTACTCACACCCGCCACAAGGGATAAAGCTTTGACCTCCACAACTTCGAGAAAACGAGTACCAATCTCCCCTTCAAAACCTTTTCCCAACTGCCGGTAAAGCGAGTAGGCTAACCTATATTTAGGAAGCAACACATTGTTGGAAATACCGATCGAAGCCTTCCAGTAAAGCAATTTACTCGCCGTATATGTCAGGTCTCCCTCGCCCATAATTCCCGTACCCGATTGCCTTCCTGTGAATAATAGCTGTGCACCATAACTTATTTTTGGCGACAAACGACGGGTGTAATATAAAGTTGCAATACGGTAAGCAGGAGGCGCCGGATTATCATCAACACCCGAAAAGGAGCTGTTCAGCAAAGAAAGTCCAAAAGCGTGCTGCATAGTCTTACTGCGCAAAAAAGCAGCATATTCCCTATGTTTTCGCTGATCGAAGCGCTTGGAAAGGGTGTCGGCATACTGAGCAGCCTCAGCAAATCGCCCTAAACTATCAAGTACAATTACCTTTTTTAGTAGAAAAGGTTCGGCATATTCAAAACGCTGTAACGCCGTATCCACACAACGCAGGGCATACGCAAAATCTCCTTTTCCCATCAACAGACCTATTTTATTCATGTGGGCGAGCGAATCTGTCCGGTTCCCCTCCAGCACGCGGTTGTAACAGAAAATCGCGCTATCGACCAATGCCTTTTTTTGAAAAACCAATCCAGCCGCCATCCAGGCGTCCTGTACCATACCACGATATTTTTGATTGTAGGGATATTCTGTCCGAAGCATGGTGGCAACCTCAGCAGCTGCCATATACTGTGCACTGTTGTAGAGTATAGAAGCTTTCTTCTGAAGAAAGTCACGGTCACCCGGATAACTTTGCAGGGACCGCTGGACAACGAGCAAAGCTTCCGGATAGCGTCGTCTAAGGTCAAGAATATTAGACAGGTAGTGTAGGGCTTCTTTATTATCAGGATCTTCACCCAGCAGTTGGCGAAGATGCGTTTCCGCTTCACCGTACTCCTCAACGAGTATACAGGCATTGGCTGCGGCCAACTGTTGTTCCAGGTAAAGTGATTTAAGTTTCGAATTCTCGGGATATCGGACGTACAATTTTTCACTTAAAGCCACAGCTTGTTGTATTTTACCGGACTGCGCCAGAAAACCGGCCTTTTTCAACTGCAAATCGATATCGTTGGGATAATAACTGATCGCTTGGTCCAGCTCCCGCAAGGCCTCCGCCATATTATTTTGAACAAGGAGCGCCGAAATACGTCCTTGCAGAGCAGCCATATTCTTAGGTTCCAGCCCAAGCGTACGATCATAGTAAACCATGGCGCTATCCGCTTGTTGCTGTTGCAGGTAATAATGACCACAGGCGTTGATCATCTGTATGGCTTCCGACCGGAAAGCTTTATCGCTATTGTTTCCATAAAGCTTAACAGCAATATCTGCCGCGGCTTGATAACGGTGCAACTGATATTCGAAATCCATTTTTCGACGTAGCAGTACACGATCACCTATATTTCGTTGTAAGGCACGGTCTACCCAATACAGCGCCTGCGTCGTCTCCCCACGAGAAGCAGCAATGCCAACTACCTTTTCCAAGGCTTCGCGATCTCCCGGATTCTGATCCAAAATCGACTGGTAAAGCGCATAAGTATCCGTATTCTGATAATAACCAGCGGCTTCTTTTCGTAAACTATTGTTGAGGTCAAGGGCTTTTTTATCTTTAGGATAATAGCGTAAGATCACGCGAAGCACATCTAAAGCCTCAGCATAACGATGTGATTCCTGTAATAGGCTGAGCTTTTGAAATAGCGCATTGTACGATTTACTGTCGCTGTTCAATAGCGCATTTACCCTGGCAATACGAGCGTCGTAGTCGCCACCCTGAGATACAAGGTTGTTCATTTTTTCAATGAGATCAGTATTCTTTGGTGCAAGCTCGAGCGCCTTTTCATAATAAGAATTGGCCAGATTATCCATTCTATTCCCTTTATACCAGTCCGCTTTTGCTTCATAATGCCCTGCCATGGCGAGCCTTACGTTCCGATCAGTCGGAAACCGCCGCATAAGCACCTCCGCCCAAGAGTCTCCATCCTGATAGCGCTTGAGCATATCCAATATATTGAGCTTTTTGATTCCGAAATCTTTGTTGGCAGCAAAACGCGACAATCCCATTTCGACGTACCGCAAGGCTTCCCCAGGTCTATTTTTCGATAAATAAGAACCAATGATATAATAATATACATCTTCATATCCAGGCGACGCGCGCAGTACCAGCTGTGCCGTACGAATGGACTGATCATAGCGTTTCTGGGCCATATAAATACGAGCAAGTTGAACCTGCGCATCAATATGCGCCGGATTTAGCTTTATTGCATCTTCCAGTGACTTTAATGCCTTATGCTGTTGGGAAGATTTAATTTCTATAACAGCCTGTTGGTACAATTTTTCGGCACGTACAGAATTCCAGGTCTGTGCTCGCAACAACTGAGTCGACAGTAGCAAAAGAATAAAAATAGGATAACGGAAATTCATGGTAGCTTAAACTTGATTTTTGACGGTCGATTTTTGGTTTGCAAAACCTTTACGCTGCATATTCCCCCATACCAGCTTTTGTCGGAACATCGACTGAATATAGCCTTTGATACTAAAAAAAACGATGAGCGGATGATAAATAAACGGCTCGGCAAATGCCGTGAGGCAAAGTCCAATCACCTCACCTGTATTCCGATAATGCCTTTCAATTAATTGATCCCACAGCACAGCAATCGAACTTACCAGTACAGAAAACATATAAAGAAAAGCCAGTAATGTAAATGTATTTTCCCAATTAATCGCACCGATAACAATAAGATAGATGTAAAACAATAATCCCAATACTTCGAATATAGGCGCCAAAAATTCAAATAAAAAGTTGTAAGGAAAGACGATAAGACCGAGCCTTTTAAATTTAAAATTAAACAAAACATGCCGATGAAGCAGCATGATCTGGATCAGTCCCCGTGCCCAGCGTACACGTTGCCGGCTAAAAACCGGTAAGGTTTGGGGACCTTCAGTCCAACAAAGTGAGACCGGAATATAGCGAATTGCATATTTGTGATTATTCTGTATCATATAAACACTCATGCGGGTCACCATATCAATGTCTTCCGCAAATGAACGTGGATCATACCCACCAACCTTAACCGCAATATGTTTATCAAAAAGACCAAGTCCCCCCGAAACATTTGGAACACAATTAATTGAACTCCAAGCCATTTTAGAAAGCAGGTAAGCCCGAATGTATTCCAGCTCCTGAAAACGTGGGAGCACCTTATGGGGCGGTTTAAAACGGGTGATCACACCATTATCCACTTCAGAAGAATTGATCATTCGCAAGGGTGCACCCACTGCAATGACACGGCGTTGATTGTTCTCCACATGGATATACCCCGTATCGGGAATTACCTGAATGTCTTTTAAGCGGCTCCGGCTCTTTTCGTCTAAAATGGGGCGCATAAGCCTGGAAAGAGTATCTTCATGCAGAATGCAATCCACATCTGTACAGAGAAAATAATCAAATTTTGAGGCATTGATACCTGCATTCGAAGCGTCTGCTTTGCCTTTTCCATTCGCCTTATCAATGACTAGCAGCTTTTCATAAGCGCGCTCAGTAGAGCGAAAAAAACGCTTCACAGTTTTCGTCTTGATCTTTTCATTGTAGGGCAGATCTACCTCCCTAAGTTCAAAATGCGCCACCAACTTCTCCAAGGTATCATCCGTGCTACCGTCATTAACAATAATGACTTCGTACAAAGGATAATTCAGATGCATTAACGCATAAACATTATCTATGATCGTCAAACCCTCGTTGTAAGCCGGGGCAATGACCGAAATCCCGGGCGAGAGTGGACTCGAAATCACATTTTGCGTATAATGCTCTCTATTTTTACGCCTATACAGCATAATTCCCTTATACGATAGCACCGCCATGATGACGTAGATCACCATGGTCAGGCTACTGTAGGAAAATATAAAAAGTTGGAAAACGTCAATTATGTCTTGGATCATATCGTATAAGTTATTGTTCGTGCAGATAATAGTTTAGAATACGCTGTTTGCGGGAAGGCAAATTGAGCGGATTCCATACCAATTGATTGTTGCGAACTAACCGGGCGAGTATTGCCGCAACATGATTTTCGATTTCAAAATCAAAGGCCGACTGAAATTGTTCCGTCAGAAATTCCATCGCTCGTGGCGTCCGGAACATGCCAAGTGAAAACAGGATTTCGCACTGGCAGTCTACCGGCTGATTAGGATACATTTTTATCAGTATTTCTTGTGTATGCACAGCTCTTAAATGTCCCAGCGCATTGATGGCATGCGAGCGCAAGCTATGATCGTTCACATTCAGCAAACCTTCAATACTATCGATAGCCTCCACACTCTGCTCGTGTGCCGCAAGCTTCATACAACAAATAACAACCGTTTTATTGCGCGAATAACGGATCCAATTTGCAAAGTTTGATTTTACCGTATCGCGGGATTGTTCGAGAATCCGAAAAAATCCAATCAATTCCCAGATACTCAATGGATCCCGAACTTCATCAAAAAAGCGAAAAGGTTCATTTTTACTAAAACGCATAAATGCGCTTCGGGCTGCAGAACGCAGCTCAGACACTTCACTCAGATTGAATCGGAGAATATCAATGTCCGAAATCGCATAGTCCATAAGCGTCAGTTCGTGTAACCCCTGAACATTGCGGTACCATTTCCGCGATTTCATCTTTTGGAGCGAATCCAGATTCAGCCCAAGTAAAACATAAATGCGATGCAGCATCAGCGCATTTGTTCCGGCCACATGCCATCGAAGCCGGATCAAGGTATCAATTAGGGTTTGACGGTTCCCTTTGTCCATCAGCGCAAGCTCATCCAAAACGGACTGGTCAATGGACACCTGTACACTTTCTGTGCCCATTTCCTGGATAAACTGCGGCAAGATACGATCTTCAATCAGCTGGTCCAGCTTATCCTGACGACGCTGTGCTTTTGCTGTTCGAAAACGAAGAATCATAATCACTGCATAAGCAACAAAAGTTCCAATAAAGGAAGTGACCACAATCCCCTGAATTACTGCAATAAATGTTTGGTCTACCGTCATACCTTAGTTTTCAGCTAGGGCTACACGTGTTTGGATATTCCCAATATCAATACCCATCGGCAGTTTGGACTGATCCTGAATGTAACGCATGGAGTTCAGCAGATAACCCTTGACAGCCAGCGACTCTGGATGCTCGACAATTTTAACCCCTGCAATATCGCCAAACTCTTCCAAAATGCAGTCGATCAGATCGCCATAGTGGGCACCGCCCCCACATAAAAATATGCGATTTGATTTAGCGAGGTTTCTATCATTGACCACCTCTCCTAAAGCGGGTGAAACAATTTCAGCATAATACGTCTGTATAGCTTTTTTACGCAATCCTTGCAAATCATACTTTCTGCGGTTGATATAGAGATAGCCATTTCGAAAAGCCTCATCAAGTTGCTGCATGCTCTGGAAGGATAAATCATGAGTCTGCTGAAGTTGTTCGCGTAGTATATTAACAGCATAATGCATCCCCGGAGCACTTCCCATAGCATTTTCCACCACGCCCTCATCTGTACTCAACCCTGTTTCCAATGTCCCAAAGCCAAAGCTAAAAATAAAAAAAGCACCCCTTTCACAGCTTTCACCTCTGCGCAGGGCTACCATACAGCTCACAATCTCAGGCAATACATCCACCTGTGTAACATCTATCGGCAACGTGCCAGATCCCTCCTCACCATACACTCCAGGATCCGACTGGATGATATGCTTTCCACGAAGCGTTTGTTCTGCAGTTTCCCGATACAGGCGGTAGGTACTATTGGGCAGGCCTACGGTAACCATCAGCGGGGTGTTGGCACTCACACCGCTCGACAAAATTGCTGCTTTAAAAAGCAATTGGCATTCCAATGAGTCCGGAGATGCATTTAATGGCCTCCTTGGGCTGTTCCCTTCGTTTAGGGCCAATTTACCACATATATACCATTGCTCGCCCATCCTTATTTTTAATCCCGTCAATAGCGAGTTGGCCGTATTTACCAATGGTGAATTGGTCGCCTGCATCAGGCTTGAGAAAGACTGTATTGTATACATATAATTTTTCGTATATAAGCGTTATTTTACCACCATCTTCTACCTGAAGTCACCTGTGCTTTCGGCTCAAAAGCAAGCAGAACATGCGGCTCTGTAGCGACATCTATAGCTAAAGTTTCTTCCTTCGCCACAAATTCAGCCACAAAAAGCTCACTCATGACAGCTTCTTGCGCATCCAACCGCTCCTGTACATGAACGAAATCCTGCTCTGCCAGAAGCTCCAATACAGGAGCTAACTCTTGCACATTTACTATATCTTGTACATTTCCTGATACGGGCACATCCATTAGTTCTTGCGCTTCATCACAAGTTTCCAACCTTATTTGATTCACCTCGGTCGATTTGTAGCACATCTCAGGTGCAGGAATGACCTCCGGATCTCCCCCCATGATATGCTTCACCCGCTCGAGTAGTTTGCCCACCACGAGTGGCTTTTTAAAACAGTCTTCCCGCACAATCTCCAGCCCTTCACGGATATGAAGGTAGCTCATGTTCGATGTGATAATTGTCCGCGTCCGAGGAGATTCTTTCATCACCTTATTGATAATCTCATACCCGTTTGCATATTGCATATGCATTTCGGTAATGATAATATCATACTGATAATCCCGCGCTTCCAAAAGAGCGAATGCTTCCTTTCCATTCGCAGCAGAATCCAGCTGAAATGCTTCGTTAGAAAAAACATTGGAAATTATTTTTCGCATAAGCAGATCGCTATCTGCATGCAATACCGAAAACACCCTGGTTTGCTTAGGTTTGACATCATGAATTTGCATACTTTTAATTAAATAGATTAAGTTGCTTTAAAATGGCATCACAAACTTAAAAATACAAGCAAAGTATTTACCTACCCATTCGGGTGGTTTTTCAGAAAAAAATAACCGTCAAATTGGCTTATTATATTTCAGCATAAGCTCGGACCTACTGTTGACTTGTAATTTTCCATAGATATTTCTAATGTGAAATTTTACCGTATCCACGCTTATGAACGCAGTTTCAGCAACTTTTTTATAGGTATATCCTTGTTGCAACAGAGAAACAATTTCGATCTCACGCGGAGTAAGCTGTTCCCGATGCCGATAATCAATTTTATGGTCGAGTGCAGGATTAAAATGGGAAATTACAAGCCGAGCCACCTGCGGACTCATCACAGAGCCTCCTTTCATCACTTCCACCAACAATTGTTCCATCTCAGGTAAAGGCGTACTTTTAAGCAGATAACCGGACGCACCCGCACAAAGTGCCTGAAAGATATGTTCCTTATCATCAAACACAGTAAACATGACCACCTGTATATGCGGAAACTTACGCTTTATATACCAAGTCACTTCGATACCACTTTTATTCGGTAATCCAATATCACAAAGCAACACATCCAAACATTCAGGACTCCAGGCGGCATACACCAGCTCATCAAATTCACGGGCAGCAATCAATAGATCAAATTGCGTATTATTATCATCAAAATAAGAACGTAATGATTCAAGTACCGGCATACGGTCTTCAATGATAGCTAATCTAAATTTTGTGTTCGGCATAAGAATAATATCAGTATATATGAGTTGAATAAGTTACTTTTTTTTTATGCCATCCACTACAAACCACAGACTAAACAATAGAAAGCAAAAGCTTACCCACACCAGCTTATCCAGGCTCTTAAGAATATAGGCTTCCTGACTGCTGTTAAAAATAATAGCCAATACCATACTACATTGAAGCAAAAGATAGGTACTGTATACACAATTAAAAATCAGCACTTCTCTTTTTACTGCTTTAGAAGCGGCATCAGAAATATAGTACATCCGCCATTGCCCGATAGCATAGGCTATCGCGAGTGCAAATCGTAACATATAATGTAATTGCTGATCTACAAAACCATAGTGGTGCTTAAAACCCAAAGGGATATCCTCCACAAGCATCTTGAGCAGTTGCTTCTGTTCCGCTACAGGTGCTAGTGCATAAGGGATGATATCAACCAATCCAAAGAAAAATGGCAATAAATGCAGGATCCAAAATTTCGGCAAAGTTGCGTTCGTCGTAAATTTGAGCCAAACATAGAAATAAAAACAAGGCCCCACCAAGTAGTAAAAAGGAATACCTTTGTTATAAATTCGCGGATAATATTGAATTTCTCCGGTATAGATCATGCAATAAATCAACACATGCCAGATCAAGGCCATCACACCCACGCAGAGCAGCAACTCCCCCACCTCCCGGTATTTGATGAAGCGAAAAAGACGGAATAATAGGCCTGATGCACAAAACAATCCCCCAAGCATAGCAAAGCCTAAACTTATCCAGAATTGAGGATTATGCTGCATCATATCAATTAAATAGGTTAAAAAAAAGTTTTTTCACATTCAGCTTCGCAACTAATTGCAGATGATAATAGCTGCCGCTCCTTTCCACATCTAATTTAGCACCTATAGCCTCAGACCGGCGTTTCATGTTGGATATCCCCTGACCACGCCGAGGGTACCTCGTATCCGATGCAGCTCCCCCCGTAAATTGCAGGGTATTGGAAAGTCTTAAAATCAGCTGATGAGCATCAATTTTTAAAAATACATCCACTTTCCCCTCGGGACTGTGCTTAGATATATTATGTAAAGCCTCTTTAAATATAAGGTATACATTCTGCCGAACATATTGGGGCAGTTGTCCAGCACTGTGCAAGTTGATATCAAATTGTACATCCACATCTTGCATGGGTAAAATCTGCGAGACCAAAAACCTCATCCGGTCTTCTAAACTTCCTGCGCTATTATTGCGTGAGTCTATCGCCCAGATTACATCGTCCATCGTCTGAACCGCTTCCCGGCTATAAACTGCAATTTTTTCCAAAGACCGATGTCGACCTCCAATCTGCTGATCCATCGTCATCAGATCTGTCTGCATAGCGATTCCAGTAAGCAAGCCTCCAACCTCATCATGCAAATCGCGTGCAAGTTCCAGCCGTAGCTTTTTGTCTCTCTTGAGTTGGGATGATCGCATAATGGCAAGAATATAAAGTAGGACTCCAAGCCCCAAAGTAATCAGCACATAGAAAAGCTGTGTCTCATAAAAATTCGGCTTTTTATAAAAAAGCCATCGTTTGCTTTTCACACTGAGCCCATTGTCACTTACCGTCTTTACGTCAAGTTCATACTCCCCTGTTTTCAGATCGGAAAGACTGATTTCCCCCGATGCCGACAATTCCTGATAGGATTTTATGAGGGGGCGAAGGCGAAAGTAAATTTTGTAATTTTGCTTATAAGCATCTATTTTGGCTATCCGGAGGTTGACAAATTCAATTTGCTTGTCTAACAGCACAGTATCCTGACCAGCATTTGGAGTATATGAACGAATGATATTGCTCGAGCCACTACCCATAGAAATTGTACCCAATACCGGTTGCGGTACAGTTTGCTGCTTCAAACTATACAAAAATTGCTGAGGTCTAATGGAAATGCATCCCAATACCCCACCGATAAACAACTGTCCATTCGGTCTATCTTCTAATATGGAAGGCTGATTGAACTCCTCAAATGGAAGACCGTGCATGGCATAAGCATTATAAAAATTTTTACCGTCCCAAACCGACAAGCCCCTGAATGTTCCCAAAAATAGTAAGTCATCTACCCAAGCCATATTATAGACCACATTATGTGCCAGACCAATACGCATGTTGTAGTTGTCAACCTGACCCGTAATAGCATCAATCGCTACAAGCCCTTTTCCTTTCGTTGCCAGATAGACCTTGTTGTGCCGAAAGGAATGGCTATATACCTGGATTTTCTCACGCTTATTCGGATAGATTTTACGTAGTCCACCCGCTAAATATTCAAAATAACCATTTTCAGTAGTGAAGGAGATGATTTGTCCCCGTAGCTGAATGGAATTGATCCGCTCACCCATGCCGACCAGCTTTCCCATTTTATCCCTTAACGGACTCACAATTCCCGTATCCCGATCATAAACCCAAATCCCACAGGATGTCCCCACCAGATAGTTGCCATCCCGATATTGACAGAGGCTGTACACCATGGTGGACAAGTCCTCGATAACGCCCTTGGCTTTTTTATAATATAAAGAGCTAAATTTTCCGTGCACCAACAAACCAAGAAAATTACCCTCCAGTCCTACTAGCGTCGTATCGCGGCTCAAAGGCAGGAAAGCATAATAATTATTCAACGGAGCCGATTCATGAATAGCGAAGTCATTCAGTGTAAAATATTTCAACGGCCCATAGCCACCCACATAATACACATGCTGCTGTTTGACAATTGATCTAGCCGTACCAGTGTTCCAATAGTTCAGGTCGAAAGCAATTCTTGTCAGGCTATACAAGCCATGCTCCGTAGCACAAAGGCCCTCATGATCATGGAAATCAAGCTGATTGAGTTTAGACTTAAACAGATCCTTACGGATAGCGTGCCGATCTTGACGCAAAGCAGTCATTTCTTGGTTGTTTTTAAACTCAAAATAACGGCCGTCACCAAAAACGAATATAATCTTTTCCCCATCTGCAAACGACCAGTGCGCCCAATCGCGCATGTCGCCTGTATGGAGCCCTTTCAGATGAGTTTTAGCAAAATGCTGCCCGTCAAAAGTCATGTAACCTAAACCATAATTCCGCAACAACAGCCCATTTTGCAATAAAAAAATATCATCTAAGCCCTGATATACCGTTTTAGGCATTTGAAAACGCTGCGTTTCACCCTTTTTTAAGTCTACACAATAAAGTGAGCTGTTGTAAGCAAACCAAAGCCTATTTTCATCGGCGAGCATACAGTGCCCCACCGGCCGCCGCAACTCCGATAATGCAGGTTTAAATTCTAGAACTTTCCGTTTCTTAAAACCGATAATCTGCCAGACAACCCCCGATCGGGTGGCCACATAAAGAGTATTACCCTTGTTAAAAATGGCGATAACATGCTCCCCGCACAATCCTTTTGAAAACGCATTTTGCCTGATAAATTGCCATTGCTGGGTATCAAAGATAAACAGACCATCCCGCGTCTCCAACCACAGCCTCCCACGATTATCAGCGGTAAGTTTGTTCACCTCTGTAAAAGCTAACGGCCCTATATAAAGTTCATGGAAAGGCTTTATTGCAACACCATCATATCGATAAAGAACACTTCCGGCAACAAACCAGATAAACCCCTGCTTATCGCGACTCGCGGACTCGATATTACGGTGAAAGGGATCGACTCCTGAAATAATTTCAATTTCATGATAGCCCGATGCCCATGCCATATTAAACACAGGCATAGCAAAATAAGTGCTTAACAGCAATAGAATTTTGAGCGCTTTTTCAAACACAATAGACTAAGTTCAATAATATGGACAAATCAAATATAGCTATTTTGAAAATAATTATATATTAATAATCGATATAAAATTTTCCTCCAAAGAGATTTTAAAAATCTGTAGAAATAACAAAATCAGAGCTAATGATGGTTATAATACCCAGAATCTTTTCACAATAGGGAATTTACACACGATAATCCCCAATTTTTACACGCTGTTATTCATTTAATTCAACTAGCTTTGTCCATTAGTTTACAAAACATGCCACATTAGACCCTAGTGTACCTATTGAACTTATTGACTAAATAGTATTATAATACGCTCTTGAGATAAAATTGCAGAGAAAAGATTAAGTATGGGAAAAATATCAGATCAGCAATTAGCAGAATTAATTTCAAAAAGAATACTTGAAATTATTGATTTAACTGGATTGACGATAGAAAGCCTAGCAAGCTTTGCAAACGTTTCCACATCCACGATTAGGAGTGCTTACCGCAAAACGAGCTCGCTATCCGTAGACAGTCTTTCAAAAATCTGCACGCCATTTGCTATTAGCCTTACAGACTTTTTTGATCCAGCTTTATCTTTAAAAATCGAAGAAGAAAACCTGTCCCATTTAAAGCGACTTAAACAGGCTTACACAGCGAGTACAGAATTAAAACACTTAAAATTACCGATGGATGAAAGGGTTAATCGAAGCGAATACCATCGCAAGCAGCGTGATTTAATTGCCAAGATCGTCCACGAATCAGACTATTTTGATAGCCCAAAGACAATTGATGCAATGATCATTGATTTCAGAAAAGATTATCAGATGACCTTCACGACTGACAGATTGTACGCCTTACTTTTGAAACATTTAGGCAGTGGGCTGCTCGACAAAAAGGCTTTACCGAAAGTAACTCAAAGAATGCCCGCCAGTAAACGTCCTTACCTCTACTTTAAAAAAGAGTCGAAAAAGCAAGAATAGATTCCCCTAATTAAATCTGACGAAAGGAAAGCGGATTGTTCCCTGTCTGTCTTTTAAAAAAATTGCGAAAATTCGACTCATCCGAGAAACCCATTTCATAAGAAATCTGAGATATCGATAGATCAGTATGCTGTATATAGCGCAATGCCTGCTGAGTCACCACAGTAGATATCACACATTTAGCCGATTTGCCGGTAACTGACAAACACAGTTCCGTCAACTTCCGTGGCGAAAGATGTAGACGGTCTGCATAATATTGTACACTGGTATATTCGCGGTAGTGCTTATGCAGCAGAATCGAAAATCTGTTAAATAACTGAATGGAAGGAGTTTCTACAGATGACGTCGATGTATTCAACGTTAACATTTTTTGATACCCATCCAGTAACAACGATTCAAAGCAGTGATGCGCAATCATCATATCCACTCCACAATCCGCAGCACATTCCTTCAAACGCTCCACGATGAGTCGCTTAAAAACCAGATCCGATCTGCATTCACGCATAGACAGAAAAGGATAATTTCCAAAAAATAATCCCGAATGTAGTATTTCTGTATCAGCTTTGGACCTTTCGTAAAAATCTGCGGTGAACCACAGCAAATATCCGTCAGCAGCATTAGCTTCAGCAAGCTCAACTTCGTATTGTGGTCCGATAAATATGAGTTCGTTTGCATCAAAATCATATAACATGGGACCAATTTTTATACGGACAGGCAAACAGGTTCGAATGATTGAAAATACCGACGCATTGTGTAGCCTTTTAGTTTGCTCACCACGATACTCAGCGAGATGAAGCACATCAAACTGTCGCTCTTCTTTTCCTATAATTGGCTTACAAAATTCCATTTCCTAAATAAATTTTTCTCAAAATCAATAATATCCAGATTTTCACAGAGCATGGTATAATGATAGATGGATGTTAACATTTTTCGGGGAGATTGTTTTGAAAAGACAAGCTTGACGCCACTATCCAGAAATCTCTTTTTTTCATCTGCACTTTCGCTAGCAGAATAGCCAAATAAACGAATCATCGGATATCGACGTCGTAATAAACGAGCCGTTTCCATACCATCCATCTCCGGCATATGCAAATCCAGAATGCATACATCTGGGTGATCGATACTCTTATCAAGGAAATGAACCAGCTCCTTCCCATTGTGACAAGAATATAACATCTCATAATTTCCCATTTCCCTGGCCAAATGTTCAATTACTTTTAGGTGCAACACATTATCATCTACAAATGCAAGTTTTAGTTTCTTGTCCATGGAGGTAATTGTTACTTTATAAATTTGACGCCTTATAATCTATACTTTGGCTGTACTTTGCTCTACTACTATTGAAATACATGTTTATCGTCTTGTCAAAACTTTCCTGTACAATTAAAAGCATCTCAATTTTCGGCGCGACATATCTCTGTTTACTGTTCATATTTCGGTCTATTAATTTATTCAACAAGCTTATATGAGCTATTTTAATTGTAAATTATTAGTCTAATTCAGACTACAATTCTATCTATTCAAATATAACTATTTTTTTTTAACTAATTACAAGATATGCCTTTAAAATAACCATTTGGTCATTGAATGTTTTTAATTGTATAAAATACACGTTGAAAATCAAAAAGTTTTCCACGTATCTTATTTGTAATCAGATTGTAATGTTTTTTTTCTAGTCTGAATTAGACTAATCTGTATAATCTAGTATCTTTATGCTCAGACAATAGCAAAAAGTTTACCTCATGATTTTTAATTTTATCTTATTGAATCCTACTTCAATATCTTTCATCTACCTTGCATTCGTTGACGAGCAACAACAGCAAATCCTTATTAAAACTCCTTTAAAAATTAAGCCGTCTCAATGGGATCAAGAAAAACAAAGACCCAGTAATATTTATTTAAAAAGTCTCAAAAAGCTCAATACAAAGCTGGACGAACTAAAGATTTCAATAGCAATGTATCTTTCTGAATTAAAGTCCAATAAAAAAGAATTTTCCCTACGGGCAGTCAACCGTTTCGTCAAAAAATGCTGTATAGACCACGAACCCTCACTGCCAGCAGGAGGGCTCTTGCAAAGTGTCGACAATTTTATTAAAAGCCGAATACACCTGATTACCCCAACCACACACAAACGCTATCTGGTCTTCTTCCGTTTATTGAAACGATTTGAAGGATTTCAGCAGAAACATCTTATGTTAGAGCAAGTGAATAGCTTATTTGTACAACAATTTATTGCATATGGTGAAGCTGAAAACTATAGTATAAGCACCATCCACCGCACGATACATTTTGTGCGAACAGTGCTTAATTTTTTGGAGAAACGAGGCGTCAGAACATTTGTTTACGAATTGGAACTACCCAAAGTCAGAAAAATAAACCGTGCTATCAGCCTCAATGAAGACGAAATTAGCACAATAAAAAATGTGGACGTACCCGTCCATCTAAAGGCCGCTAAAGATTGGCTGATAATCAGCTGTTACACAGGACAACGTGTCTCTGATTTTATGAATTTCAATCTCGATATGATGGAAATTCTTGATGGCAAACCCTGCTTATCCTTTACCCAGCAGAAAACACAGAAAAACATCTTACTCCCACTTCACCCTACTGCATTAATCATTATGTCAAATAATGGGCATAGTTTCCCTCACAAAATGACCGCCCAAAAATATAATGAGCAAATCAAAGAGGTGACACGCCTTGCAGGCATTACAACACTCGTCAAGGTAAGGAAGCGCAAAGGATTCCGGGCGTCAGAACAACTCATCCCAAAATGTGATGCAATTACCAGCCACATCGGAAGAAGAAGCTTTGCCACAAACTTTTATGGTAAAATTCCGACAGCATTGCTGATGGATGCCACAGGACATAGTACCGAACAAATGTTTCAACGGTATATTAGCAATGTGGATACCGAACGCACCCGCTCCCTAGGAACTTACCTAGAAAACATGTATCAAGATCGAAGCAGGTTGCAACAAAGACATCCAAGCAGCTAATTGTAAAATTTGCTTTTCAGAGACGCATCAAGGGCATCTCGATGAACCATTAAGGCTGTGCTTTTATAGCGAAAATATTCTTTCGTGAGGTAAACAATCCCCCGGAAGGCATTGCCCCTGCCCCAAGAATTCTTAGCGACATAGTATGCTCTCCCATGTTGATCTTTTGCTAAGCCTATAATATGTAGTGCATGATCATCTGTTGTTTCCCACGCGTCAAATGCTCTTTGACGTATCATAGCGTCGACTTTGCGTTCAGGTTGAGGCCGCACAAATTGATACCTCTTTTCTTCCGCTGTCATCATTGACACTGATTTCTGGGGGACATAAGCGATGCCATAAGGCCAAGAAAAACCTGGCTCCGAGATGTCGATCGTACACGCTACCGTAAAACCTTTTTTTAAAGCCCCATCAACGACAGTGGATAGATCTTCCATAGGCATATTGTAAAATTGACTGAAAGACCAATTGTCGGGAATCAAAAACACAAAAGATTTGTAGTAAGGTGCGGTCATAACGGAAGCAATATGGATATATTGGTCTGGATCAATCCCAATAACCTGATCAGCAAAACTACGCGCTGTAAACTCTTTACCCTGATAGTCAAAATGAACAGGCAACTTCCCCAGATGGTCGTCCATCACAGCATCAATTTCTCGCTCCCAACTGCTTTTCAATATCCTTGTCTTTACCATCCCAGATAGTGTGCTATTCAAAACAGCGCGCATGCGCTTAAAATCCCCCGGGCTTTTCCCCGCTTTAATACCAGTATAGGCAGCTGTCGGCATCGCCCCATGTAAACGCAACATATCCATCACATCATGAAGCTGCCCGCCCTCGTTTAATTTTAATCCACCATGCAGGCGAAGATAATTCCGCGCACGTTCCAGATAAGCCATCCGGACCGTAAATAGCGGCGAAATCGCCACAGGGTTTTTACCCATTCGGATCATTTCTGATTCAAGAAAGGAATTCCCAGTATAAGACCAACAGGTATTGGAGGCACCCTGGTTCTTTACTGCTGTACTTTTCAACCGGATCAAATCAGTAAAGACAAATTCTGACCGCAATAATGGTGAACTTTGCAGATAATAAAATCTATAAAAAAGTCCAATACCTACCAAAATAGTAGCTGCGATGGCTAATACGATCCGTTTTCTTAGTTTTTTTCTCATAATCTACCTCCACAGATAACAGCAGTAAAGCGGGGAAATAGCATGCTTATAACCCAAAAAAATAATAAGCCCAAAAGAATAACACAGACTGGACAAACGAAATACAAAAACAGCAGAGCGACATCCGTTTGCGGTCTAACCTGAATAAACAAAAATTTGATAATAAAGACCAGCGGCAAACGGTGGTAAGCAAATATGAAAAAACTCGCACTAACCAAAAAGTGATTTGGCCGCCAGCTACCCTTTTCAATAAAGTAGCCTGTCACTGCAACCGCAGATAGCAATCCCAATAATACATTGGCACAATACAGATAACTCCACCCACCTTTTCCAAAACCATAAAATGCTGCTATGATCAGCAGCACATAACATAAAACAGACCAGGGTAAAAATGACTGCATAACGAGCACAAAGTTCTTATTATGTAAACTAAAATAAGCCCCTGCCGAAAAGAAAAAAAAGGATACAGTACTCCATCCAGGCAGATAAAAATAGGGTTTGAAAAGCCAGACTACCCCAAGTATCAGTACGGCAAATACACCCACTTTCCTAATTAAAAAGTAAATGATCGGAGATAGCAGTAAAACCACCATAAGGTCACGGATAAACCAAAAAGGCGAATTGATAGGTAAATTTTTTGCTGCCTTCACATGCACATGTGACGTGTCCCACAAAGACCAAAGCCAATCGGTCAAATTATACTGGATTATAGGTTTATTGACACCCGACAAAAGGCCTCCAAAAAAAGTCTGTGCCAAAAAGAAAAAAAGTAGTACCGCCAAATTCCAAAAAATATATGGAATCAGCAAACTATGTACCCGCCTCCGTAACTTATTAAAATAAACCGAAAACGTGAAAGACGCTGTACCATAAAAAAAAAGAAAACCGGAGATAAAAAAGAAAAGAGGTACACACACCTCAAACACGAGCTTCGAAAAGAGAAGAAAAACCTGCGCAAAAACAGCAAATTGACGCAAATCAACCTGCTTCGAGCCTTGAATGATAATGTTTGAAAAATCTGTATGAATAAAGACAACTCCAACAATCAACGGAAAACGCAAAAAATCGATTGTTTTCGACAACAGCTGCTCTGAAGTCAAATAACCTAAAGTCGAAGGGGGAGAATGTTCTCTTTCCATAAATTGGATTCGGTTATTTTGATTATTACCGTTAAATTAAACATTTTCCGGCAACTTCCATCCTTTTTTTCATTAAAAGAAACCCGTTCCAAATGCAACTTCATTATCCCTCATCAGGAACTCGATTATCGCTCTCCTCCTCTTTTCCAGCAGCAATCATTTCTTTAACATCGGCCATATCCCCAGCTTCCAGATGCTCGATCGCCTCAGCTTGTTCCTCAGAATAGCGGTCGATAAAGAATGAACAGCCCATTGGAAAATGATCCGAGCCTACAGACGGATAAATAAACAGTTTATCGATAAATACCGTTGGACTGTGAAATAAAAGATCCAATGGCACTCTGAAAAACCAATAATTGGCATGGAAAGTAGATAGAATGCCCCTACCAATACGTGCGTCAATCAATTTGCTGGTTTTCTTAAATAACAGTGAAGTTTTAGCCCAGGCTACATTGTTAAAATCTCCGGTCACAACCACCGGCATTTTATAATCTCTTACCCGTTTCGCCACACTGAGCAGATCGCCATCACGCTCTTTGCTATTTTCTTCTTCTGTAGGACTTGGTGGCGGTGGATGAACAGCAAAAAAAACAAACCGATGCCCATCAGGAGTTTCCAGTTCGGCCTCAATACTAGGAATATCATCAGCTACAAAATAATGTACCTGACTTTTATTGATTTTCAGATTAGTATAAAAATGCATGCCATAGGTATTGTCTAATGTTACCTTCTCATAATTAGGGTAATCCTTTTCCAACACACGCAGGGCTCTTTCCCATCCAGCATCACTTTCCATGGTCAAAAAAATATGTGGCCTCTCCTTCTGAATCAGCTCGATAAAGCGATTATACGCTGTATTGAATTGCAATACATTACAAGAGATCACCTTAATGCTATCCGATGCATCCTCGCCCTTTTGATACGTTTCCCTCCGCCAAAATTTGGTATAGCGTATCAATATATAGCTATGGTATACAACCAAAGTGATCTGTATACCCTGAAGCCACCAAATCCAAGGATCATCGCCTACCAAATAAAAGCCCAACGCAAGGGCGGGCACCTGAAAGACCAACAGCTGCAACTTCACAAACTCAGCTACCCGAAAGATCCAGTGTTGGCTTTGGATAAAGGGCAATACACTCAGTATAATCAATATACTCGAGACTACAATATAGAAAATCAGCATATCGCTAGCACTAACATTTTAAACAAACTTAAACAAATTATGCATATTTTTTCAAGAGACCATCATCTTCGACTGCTCCGCAGAAATTAGGAATCTTTGTGCAAACCCTCCTGATAATCCACCCGCGTTTTGGCTAACGTATGAGGGAAGTTCGTATGGATATACGCAATCATTTCTTCCCGGATGTAACAGCGTAGGTCAAAAGCCTGGCCCGAATTGCGGCAGCTCATCAGACACCGGATCTCCATGGTACGCTCTTTGAAGTCGGTCACCTGTAGTACATTGACCTGACCATCCCAAAGCGGGTGGCCGCTGAGTAGGCTTGTGAGTTTCTCACGTAATAGCTGTACAGGTACAGTAAAATCTGTATAGATAAATACAGTCCCCAATATCTCAGAAGTAGTCCGCGTCCAATTCTGAAAAGGCTTTTCAATAAAATAAGTAATCGGCAATACCAAGCGGCGCTTGTCCCAGATATTAACAACCACATAAGTGAGGTTAATTTCCTCCACACGACCCCACTCGCCTTCAACAACAAGTACGTCGTCCATGCGAATGGGCTGTGTAAAAGCAATCTGAAAGCCTGCCAGTAGATTCCCTAGAGACTTCTGGGCTGCAAACCCAATGATGATACCGCCCACTCCCACGCCCGTCAACAGACCAGCACCAATTTTTTGCATACTATCAAAACTTAGCAAAATAATCGCCAGAGAGATCACAATAATCAGCGTAACAACCACTTTTCGGATAAAGACAATCTGAGTTCTGATCTTTCTTTCGCGCAGGTTATTCTCTTTGTTGATATCAAAACGATGGTAAAGATAGTCTTCAAAAACCTTAATCCCCTGTATCAATACTAGTGCAAAGAAACTCACCAGCAAAAGTTCATTTGTTTTACTCACCACACGCAGCGTCCGGTCGTTAAATTGAGCAAAAGGCAACAAACTGTTAAATAAAATCAAAGGTATAAAAACACTCAGTACACGGTTAAATCTTCTGACAAAGGAACGGAACACACTGTAAGACTCCTGCTGAATGGCCTGTCGTCGCAAAAGCGGTATAAAAATCAGTTTAATCAAAAAACCTACTAAAAATGAAAATAGAATTAATGCAATATTCCAGAGCCAGGCAGGCCATTGCTGTGAAAGTTGAATTAATGTTTCGTTCATCATGCTGTTCTATCTTTGTGTTTATGTTTTATTCTTATGAAAGAATAACTGTTAAGAAGGGCTAACGTTTGCTTTAATTTGAGAAAGATCAATTCAGACTTCTCATGTCGGTTTTGAACACCATCGTTCTGTTTAAATTTACAGCAGCTCGGAAACTCTTTTTGGTATGTTTTTTGAGTCTAGACAGCCTATTGCAAGGCAACTAACAAAATATGTACATCAGCAAGAAGATATACTACAGAAAACACATTTACCGTTTATTGATGATGGAAATAGGTTAGCACAATTAACTTTCCAAGAAAATTAAACCAAACACTAATAAAAAAATGAGCAAGAAAAAAGACAATTCAAGATGGCTAAATGTGGCCATATCCTGGGGAGCAAGTATCGTCATCATTGGAGTACTGTTTAAGATCCTGCATATCGGTGGCACCACAGCCAATTATATGATAGGAATCGGTTTGGGCGTAGAGGCTTTCCTTTTCTTTTTAATGGGGTTCAATCCGCCCCCACCCGAGCCCGACTGGACCCGTGTCTATCCTGAATTGGACGAAAAATTTAATGGTGAACTGCCACAAAGAGCAACAACTGTTGTCGCCCAGCCGGCCGGCCCCTCAGCAACTGCAGCTTTAGATAAAATGTTTGCCGATGCCAATATCGAACCAGCAAGCATTGAAAACCTAGGCCGTGGCCTACGTGACTTTAGTGAAAAAGTAGCTGCCATAAACAAGCTTTCTGATGTCTCATTAGCAACAGAAGAATTCACCAATAAGCTACGAACAGCGACTTCTAAGTTTGACAACCTAAGCCTCGCCTTCGAAAAAGCATCCGAAAACCTGGTCGCAATGTCAAATACTTCAGGCGATACGTCCAACTACCACCAGCAGGTAAAAAGTTTGACAACAAACCTAAGCCAGCTGAATGAGATGTACGAACGCGAATTGCGCGATTCGGCCTCCCATTTACAATCGATGAACAAGTTTTATGAGAATCTAAGCTTTACCATGCAAAACTTCAATGAATCACTGGATGACTCCAAAGCATTTAAAGATGAAGTAGGCAAACTTGCGAAAAACCTCAATGCCTTGAATGCCATCTATGGAAATATGTTGAGCGCGATGAATCAGCCGCGTGTGTAATTAATTCTTGTATTACTTAAATCAAAAACAATGGCATTAGGAAGAGAAACTCCAAGACAAAGGATGATAGGCATCCTCTATCTGGTCCTGCTCGCCTTATTGGCGCTCAATGTACCGGATTCTATCTTGGATGCATTCAAAAATATCAACAACAGTCTCGAAACATCCAAATCGAATGTCAGCACAGCAGTACAGCAACTGTTCAATGCATTTGAAAACACCAAACTGAAAGAAGAGCCCGCACGTGCGAAGCCCATCTATGACAAGGCAAAAAAAGCTCAGGCAATTATCGGCGAACTCAACCAGTATATCGCCTCCTTAAAAGAAGAATTTGTCAAACAGGGCGGTGGATATGACGAAGAAAAAGGCGATCTAGCCCAGCGTGAAAACGAAGACATCTCCCCAAATCTTATGATCAATGAGAAAAAAGGCACCGTGTTAAAAGACAAAATCAATGCTACGCGCACAAAATTGCTCGCCCTGCTCACACCTGAAGAACAAAAGATGGTATCATTTTCCTTGGAGGCAAAAGATCCAGAAAAAGCCGTCAATGGCAAAAAATCATGGGAGGAAATCAATTTCGGTAGCGGCACCCCTTTAACCGCTGCGATGACCATTTTAACGAAAATACAAACAGACGCGCAGAATGCAGAATCTGATGTAGTTAAACTTATCTTGGGCAAAATGGATCAGGCGGTGGTCAATCTAGATAAATTTGCAGCAGTTGCTGTTGCCCCAACATCCTACTTAGTACAGGGCCAGCCCTACAAAGCAGAAGTATTTCTTACAGCATCCGATTCCAAATCTCAACCCGCAATCTCGGTCAATGGATCGACACTTCAAGTAGTTGATGGAAAAGGGGTATATGCAGTCAATACCAGCCGTGAAGGAATCTATACCTGGACCGGCGTGATCAAAGTCAAACAGACCGACGGATCATATAAAGAGTATCGCACCCCTGTACAGACCTATCAAGTAGCACGTCCATCGGCCGTCGTATCGCCCGACAAGATGAATGTACTATATATCGGTGTAAACAACCCCATTTCTGTATCAGCCCCAGGAACGCCAGCCGATAAAATCCGTGTCAGCATGAGCGGAGGCAGCATTTCTAGTGCTGGTGGCGGCAAATACAATGTGAAGGTAAGCTCTCCGGGCACAGCACATATTTCAGTCTCTGCTGAGGTAGCACCTGGAAAAACACAGACATTGAGTTCGACCGAATTTCGTGTAAAACGCATTCCAGACCCCATTGCCAAATTTGCGGGCAAAACAGGTGGATCCATGGCTACCGTGGCCCTTAAAGCGCAAAATGCACTGTTCGCAAAATTGGATAACTTTGACTTCGACGCTACCTTCAGGGTGACCAAATTTACGATGATCATTGCTAAGCCACGGGCCGATGCCATCGTATTATCGACGTCCGGAGGGCAGCTGAGTTCTAGCATGTCTTCGGCACTAAATGGTATTGTACCTGGCACCCGCGTGATCTTCGACAATATTGTTGCCGTAGGTCCTGACGGTACATCGCGCCAGCTGAATGCTGTCGCGTTAACGGCAAACTAAAGTCGCCAAATATACTTGCATTTAAATTTTTTTAGCTATTAAACACTACAAAAACAGGGCTGCCAAAAATAGGAGGGCACTGAAAAAGTCTCAAGTTTTTAATGAGTCCTAAAGAAATGACTGAGTATCGGGTTTACCTTACTCGGTCATTTTTGTTTAAAGGATTTCTGGAAGTTTGTTTTTTTAATTGCCTTACTG
>Ga0308172_1000178_pt1 | contig 116557 bp, 108 predicted proteins | sample PhyGR2_FD_202134 | JGI IMG/M metagenome (GOLD analysis project Ga0308172, IMG submission 202134) | Phyllosphere microbial communities from UC Gill Tract Community Farm, Albany, California, United States - DLSLSG.R2 | ecosystem: Host-associated > Plants > Phyllosphere > Unclassified | place... | reverse complement strand
GAAATCTGGAGCGCCGTCGCGATCATCTATCTGGTGATTACGCTGGTGCTGAGCTTTGTGCTGCGCCGCATTGAGAAAAGGGTGAAAATCCTGTGATTGAATTTAAAGATGTCTCCAAGCATTTTGGTCAGACCCAGGTGCTGCACAACATTGACCTGAAAATTAACCAGGGCGAAGTGGTGGTCATTATCGGTCCTTCCGGTTCCGGTAAATCAACCCTGCTGCGCTGCATTAACAAGCTGGAAGAGATCACCAGCGGCGAGCTGATTGTGGATGGTCTGCGCGTCAACGACCCGAAAGTCGATGACCGCCTGATTCGTCAGGAAGCGGGCATGGTGTTTCAGCAGTTTCATCTGTTCCCGCAGATGAGCGCGCTGGACAACGTGGCGTTCGGTCCGATCCGGGTGCGCGGTGCCAGCAAAGAGTCGGCACGCCAGCTGGCGCGCGAGCTGCTGGGTAAAGTGGGCCTCGCCGAGCGTGCACATCACTTTCCGTCTGAGCTTTCCGGCGGTCAGCAGCAGCGTGTCGCGATTGCCCGTGCGCTGGCGGTGAAGCCGAAGATGATGCTGTTTGATGAGCCGACCTCCGCGCTTGACCCGGAGCTGCGTCACGAAGTGCTGAAGGTGATGCAGGACCTTGCGGAAGAAGGCATGACGATGGTGATTGTGACCCACGAAGTCGGCTTCGCTCAGAAGGTGGCCTCGCGTCTGATCTTTATCGACAAAGGCCGGATTGCGGAAGATGGCGATCCCGACAGCCTGATCAGCAATCCCCCGAGTGAGCGTCTGCGCGAATTTCTGCAGCACGTCTCCTGATCAAAACGGGCCGCTAAGCGGCCCGTTTTGATTGTTGGCAAAGTCTGCCCTGCCCAGCTGTCAGACCGACCCTGCGAAGGGAACACGAGCAGATCGGAAAGTCGCTTAAACCATCCCTGGTCGCTCGGCCCGCGCCGTCCATGGCGCGGGACGCTTTCCTCCTCTGCCCGTGTTCCCTGCGCTATTAGCTAATGTGTTGCTGCCAGAGCAACCCCGATTGGGTTTGTCAGCAGTCTGAAACGGCCGCATCGCAGCACGTCCTTTTTTCTCAGCAGATAGATTCCTGTTACCTGCGTAATGAGATGCCTCAGTTCCCCAGGCGACTCAGCAGTTTGCTGCGCTGGGCAGCAGGCATAAAACTCCACGCCAGGAAGCGGCTCTGCTTCTGACCCTGCGCCATATTGACCACCCGCACCTCAGCCACGTCGAGTGCCTGCAGCTGTTTTTCCAGCGCGGGCAGATTCTCTTTGCGCGACACCAGTGAGGTAAACCAGCCGATCTGACGACCAAAGGCCACGCTCTCGGCGATCATCCTGCCGATAAAGGCTTTTTCACCGCCGGGATACCACAGCTCATTGTGCTGACCGCCAAAGTTGAGTGGCGCACTCTTATCCAGCCCGAGATTGCGCACTTTACGCTGCGACCCCGCCGCAGCCTCCTCCGCCGATGCGTGGAAAGGCGGGTTGCACATGACGGCACTGAAAAATTCGTTTTTGCTGACCACGCCCGCGAGCACCGCGTCGCTGTTTTTCTGACGACGCAGACGGATCTGGCGCGTCAGGCGCGGATTCGCGGCCAGGATGCGGTTGGCCGCTTTAAGTGCAACCTCGTTGATTTCAGTGCCGGTAAAGCGCCAGCCATATTCCGCCGCACCAATCAGGGGATAGATGCAGTTTGCGCCACAGCCCACATCCAGGACGTCCGCCGCTGGGATTACGCCGTTGTTATCCAGCGCCAGCAAATCCGCAAGGTAGTGCAGATAGTCGGCTCGTCCCGGCACCGGCGGACAGAGTGAGCCGGGGGCCAGCTGCCAGTCGATATCATAAAACAGTTTGATCAGCGCCTGATTCAGCAGCATCACCGCCTCGGGGTCCGCAAAATCCACCGACTGCACGCCATACCCGTTGGGCCGGACTTTGGCCGCCAGCGGCGGATGCGCGGCGGTTAACGCGGCAAAATCGTACTCGCCCTGATGGCGATTGCGGGCGTGGAAAGGCGAGGTGCTGGCTGACTTTTTCATACGTTCTCTCAGTTATTCAGGCGCGCGTACAATACGCTGTAGGCGAGCGAAAATAAACCCGCACCATCGGCTTACCGCTTTCCGATTCGACAGGCCATGCTGTCGCGCTAAGATTAATTATTATTCCCCGTTGGAGAGGTTATGAGCCAGAAACGCTATTCTTATCAACCCCGTGCCGGTCACGGTCTGCCGCACGATCCGCTGAATGCCATTATCGGCCCGCGCCCGATCGGCTGGATTAGCTCAGTCAGCGCCAGCGGCCAGCGCAATCTGGCACCCTACAGCTTCTTTAACTGCTTCAGCTATCATCCGCCGATTATCGGTTTTGCCAGCAGCGGCTGGAAAGACAGCGTCCGCAATATTGCTGAGACCAGAGAGTTTGTCTGGAACCTGGCGACCCGCCCGCTGGCGGAAGCGATGAATGAAAGCTCAGCGTCGCTGCCTGCCGATCAGGATGAGTTCACCTTCGCCGGTTTAACACCGCAGGCCGGTTCCCAGGTCAGCGCCAGTCTGGTGGCGGAGAGCCCGGTCAACTTTGAGTGTCGCTTAACACAGCTGATACAGCTGCAGGATGCCGATGGCAACCCGCTCGACAGCTGGCTGGTCATGGGCGAAGCGGTGGCGATCCACATCAGTGAAACGCTGCTGGAAGAGGGCATTTATCAGACGGCCAAAGCGGAGCCGATTCTGCGCGCCGGGGGACCCAGCGCCTATTACGGCATCAGTGATGCCCAGCGCTTCGACCTGGTCCGTCCGGACGCCCGCCGGTCATAACCCGCCTATCCCTCAAGCGCATCGCACCGGTGCGCTCTGATCTGTTCTGCCGCGCGTGCGATATCAGGCGCCAGCCAGCGATCCTGCGGCCAGCACGCCACCACCTGCCGTAACTGCTGCCAGGCACGCCGCGTTCCTGCGGCCAGCTGTGATTCACCGTGAAACTCCAGCGCCTGCGCCGCCAGCAGATACTCAATCGCGAGGATGTGCCCGACATTGCTGACCAGCTTCAGCAGCTTCAGTGCCGCACCGGTGCCGAGGCTCAGATGATCCTCCTGTAATCCCGACGTGACAAAGTTGTCGAGCACCGCCGGCTGAGCGAGCTGGCGGTTCTCCGCGCAGAGCGACGCCGCCACATATTGCGCAATCATCATGCCGGAGTTGACGCCCGGCTCGGCCACCAGAAACGGCGGCAGACCGCTGACCAGCGGATTCACCAGCCGATCAAGCCGTCGCTCCGCGATGCTGCCCAGCTCCGCCAGCGCAATTGCCAGCAGGTCGCAGGCCATCGCCACCGACTCGCCGTGCGGGTTCGACTGCGACACGACGCGCCAGGCGTCGGGGGTGCCCAGAATCAGCGGATTGTCGGTAGAGGCGTTGAGTTCGGTCTCCACCTGACGGACCGCATGGGTAAACTGGTCGCGACAGGCACCGTGAACCTGCGGCATCGAGCGCAGGCTCAGCGCATCCTGTGTCCGGATACCGACGCTCGCTTTCAGCAGCGGGCTGTCACTTAACAACTGGCGCAGACGTTCGCCGCTGCGCTGAATCCCCGGACTGGCTTTCAGCGCCAGCACCTCAGGATCAAACGCCACCAGCTGGCCACGCAGCGCTTCAAAGCTCATCGCGCCCGTGACATCCGCCCAGTCCAGCAGACGCGCCGCATCATCCAGCGCCAGGCAGGCTAAGCCGGTCATGCACGGCGTGCCGTTTACCAGACTCAGCCCCTCTTTCGCGCCAGGCCGGTAGGGCGTCAGCCCCGCCTCCGCCAGCGCCTGCTCTGCCGGGACGACGCTGCCCTGCCACTCCACCTCACCGATGCCGATCAGCGTCAGCCCGATATGCGCCATGTGGGTCAGATAACCGACCGACCCCTGTGACGGCACCTGCGGGGTAATCCCCCGGTTGAGCAGCGCCAGCAGCTGCTGCACCAGCGCCACCGAGACGCCTGATTTACCGTGGCTGTAGTTGGCGATCGCGGCACACAGGATGGCGCGCACCTCGGCTCTGGCCAGTTTCGGGCCGACACCACAGGCGTGGCTCAGCAGGGTATTACGCGACAGCTGGCTCAGTTCATCCTCAGAGAGGGTGATGTTGCACAGCGCACCCAGCCCGGTATTGATGCCATAAGCCACCTGCCCCGTCGCCACGATGGTGCCGACGATCTCGCGGCTCTGCGCAATCCGCTGCCAGGCGCTGTCGCTGAGGGTCAGAGGGGCATCGTGCCGGGCGACCTGCACCAGCGACGGCCAGGTCAGCGGGGCATCGCCCCACACCTGGGGAGAATTCAGCGTGCTGCTCATAACACCGGCTCCACCTGATGATGACGGGAAGTAAACTGCCTGAAGCGCGCCGAGCCGCCGTCGCCAAACATCGCTTCTGGCGTGCCCTGACAATCAATCGTGCCCTGATGCATAAACACCACCCGGTTAGAGACGTGGCGGGCAAAGCCCATCTCGTGCGTCACCACCAGCATGGTGCGCCCCTCCTCCGCCAGGCTGCGCATCACCTTCAGCACCTCACCGACCAGTTCGGGGTCGAGTGCTGAGGTCGGCTCGTCAAACAGCATCACCTCCGGGTCCATCGCCAGCGCGCGGGCAATCGCCACGCGCTGCTGCTGACCGCCGGAAAGCTGAGCGGGATAGAAATCTTTGCGGTTGAGTAAACCGACCCGGTCCAGCAGCTGTTCCGCCTGGGCGATGCAGGCTTTTTTGTCGCGCTTCAGTACATAGTGCGGCCCTTCAATCACATTCTGCAGCACCGTCAGATGCGACCAGAGGTTAAAACTCTGGAACACCATGCCAAGCCGGGAACGCAGCCGTTCAATCTGGCGGGGATTAGCGGCCAGCTGATGCCCGCGGGCATGGCGCTTCATCTCAATGGTCTCACCACCGACGCTGACCACGCCCGAATCGGGCGTCTCCAGCAGATTAATGCAGCGCAGCAGCGTACTTTTGCCCGAGCCGCTGGCACCGAGAATCGAGATGACATCACCTTTGTGCGCCTGCAGTGAGATGCCTTTCAGCACCTCCATGGCACCAAAAGATTTGTGGATATCGCTGGCCGACAGCGTGACGGGTGACAAATCAGACATATTACTCTCCTCCGGGGATCGGCTTAGCGGACGGTAACGGCTTTTTTTCCAGTCTGTGCACCGGCGTCAGACGCCGCTCCAGCAGGGCATAGAGTTGCACAATGATGAAATTAAGGATCAGGTAGATCGCCGCCGCACAGAGAAAGACCTCCATGGTGCGGTAGGTGCGCTGGATGATCTGCTGCGCCACCCCGGTGACATCCCACACCGTCACCAGACTGGCGAGCGCGGTCGATTTCACCAGCAGAATCGCTTCGGTAGAGTAGGCAGGCAGCGCGTAACGCAGCATGACCGGCGCAATAATGCGCCGCAGCAGCAGCCCGCGTGACATGCCACACGCCAGCCCCGCCTCGACCTGGCCTGGCGGCACCGCCAGCAACGCCCCGCGCAGGATCTCTGCGGTGTAGGCGGCGGTGCAGAGCGAGAGCGCGAGCACCGCGCAGGTGAACGGCTCACGCAGAAATGGCCAGAGGAGGCTGTGGCGGATCACGCCAGACTGCCCCAGCCCGTAGTAGATCAGGAACAGCTGGATCATCAGCGGCGAACCGCGAAACACCAGAATGTAGCCGCGGGCAAAGCCGCTGAGCAGCCGCCAGCGGCTCATGCGCAGCGCCAGAATCCCTGTCGCCAGCACGCCACCGCACAGAAAGGCGCTGATAAACAGACCGAGCGTCACCGGCAGCGCGGCGCTGAGTTTCAGGAAGGTGTCTGTGAGAAACGCAAAATCGATCATCAATCCCCCTAATGCTGCGCAGCGGTGCGGCTTTGCCAGGCGCGCCCCAGACGGGATTCAGCGCGCAGGAAGGCACGGTTGGACAGCAGCGTCAGCAGCAGATAGCAGCCTCCGCCCACCAGATAAAAGGCGAAGTAGTCGCGGGTCGAACCGGCGGCAATCTGGCTCGCCCGCATCAGCTCGACGATGCCGGTGACCGACACCAGCGCCGAATCTTTCAGGCTCATCTGCCAGACGTTTGATAAACCCGGCAGCGCATAGCGCGCCACCTGCGGCAGCAGGATGCGTTGCCGGATGCGCCAGCGGGGCATGCCAATCGCGACCGCCGCTTCGATCTCCCCTTTCGCCAGCGCCAGCCGTGCGGCGCGATAGACTTCCGCCTGATAAGAGCCGGAGATAAGCCCGATGGCCAGCGCCCCGATCAGAAACGGCGGCGCTTCGATAAACCCGTCGGCACCAAACAGCTGGCCGATCTGCGTGATCAGCCCCGATCCCCCGAAGTAGAACAGGTAGATCACCAGCAGCTCAGGAATGCCGCGAAAGATCACCGAGTATCCCTCACCCAGCCAGCGAACCGGCCGGTGGGAGGATAACTTCGCGGCGGCAACGCCCGATCCGACCACCGCCCCCACCACCAGCGCGGCAAACGACAGCAGCAGCGTGGTCAGCGCGGCACTCAGAATCAACCGTCCCCAGCCGTCCGGGCCAAAACTCAGCAGGCTTATCATCAGTTACCTCACTCAGGGTGTGACATCTGTTTTGAACCACTTCTCGCTCAGCTTTTTCACTGTGCCATCGGCCAGTGCGGCTTTGATCGCCTCATCCAGCCGGGCTTTCAGATCGTTATCCGCCATGCGCACGCCCAGCGCCTCTCCCTCACCCCAGATCGGGCCGCCCAGCTGCGGGCCGCTGAAGCTGAGATTGCGGTTTTCGGGCCGCGCCAGCATCGACTGCGCGAAGGTCACATCGTCGAACACCGCATCGATCCGCCCCGCCTGCAGGTCGAGGATGGCATCGGCCGAGCTGGTGTATTCACGGACATCCGCCACCTCTTTGAAATAGTTGTCGATAAAAGGGGTGTAAACCGTGCCGGAGGCGATACCGATCGTTTTGCCCTTCAGCGCCGCTTTCAGACCTGCAATGGCCGGCTCCACGGTTTTTGGATCATCGGTCAGCTTGATAATCTGGCTGTCGGCGGGCAGCAAGCTCCCTTTCTGGGTGATGAAGGTGGCAGGTGTCGAGGCGTAAGGCAGGGTGAAGCTGACCACTTTCTTTCGTTCCGGGGTAATGACAATCGCATCCATGATCACGTCATATTTTCCGGCATTCAGCCCGGCGATCATGCCATCCCAGTTCTGCACCACCAGCCTGCACTGAATTGCCATACGCTGGCAGAGATTCGCCATCAGTTCCGGTTCAAAGCCGCCGAGCTTGCCGCCTGGCAGCGTCAGATTCCAGGGTTCATAACTGCCTTCGGTGGCAATGGTGATCGACTTCCACTCTTTCGCCTGGGCGCTGACGCCACAGAGCAGCAGAGAGGAAACCAGGGTCGTGAGACATAAACGACGAAGAGTCAGTGGGTGCGTCATACGGTTCTCCTGAAAGTAGCGGCCTGGTGATCGCCCTGACGAGATTTAACATAAATTTCACAGGATGATATGTCATGTATATACAAGCCAACGCGGCGCAGTTTATTCCCGGCTTTATTGTTTTGTAAGCCAGACAGAATTTATGATGTTATGGATGCGCTGCAGTAGTTGTACATACAACCAAGCAAAGGTTATGCCAGCTCTGGAAAAGGGGGTAACAGCGGCGGGGAGCGCCGTGCAGCGAGGTGGCCTGCACCCGCCTGCACCGGTTCAACGCAGCGATGCACCGGGGTGGCGCATCGCCGTGTTGAAATTACTGGGGTTTGCCCTCCGCCAGCATGGCGTGGATCAGTGCTTTCAGCGTTTTTTGCAACTGCGTGGCGCGCGCCTGCTGCCAGGCAAAAGGCGGGGTTTCATCCATGTAGTTCAGCTGCGCCAGCTCCAGCTGGACGGCCTGCGTCTGCTGCTGCGGCTGACCATAGGCGCGGGTAATGTAACCGCCTTTAAAGCGTCCGTTGATCACCCAACTGTAGTCGCGCTGCGCGGCGCAGACGGCCTCCAGTGCCGCGCTCATCGCCGGGCTGCAGCTGGCACCATCATTGGTGCCAAGGTTGATATCGGGCAGGCGGCCCTCAAACAGGCGGGGAATTTCACTGGCGATGGAGTGTGCGTCAAACAGCAGCGCATAGCCATGCTCTGCTTTAAGCCGCGCCAGCTCCTGCTGGATCTGCTGGTGGTAAGGCTGCCAGATCTGGTCGATGTAGCCCTGACGCTGAGCCGCATCGGGCGTTCTGCCTGGCAGGAAAGTCGGGGTGCCGTCGAACAGGGTTTCCGGGAACAGACCGGTGGTGGCGGTGGTGTAGAGTGGCTGATTATCGGGCGGGCGATTCAGATCGACCACGAACCGGGAATAACGCCCGATTAACACGCTGGCCCCGAGGTCGCGCACGAAATCATAGAGCTGCGGGATGTGCCAGTCGGTGTCCGGTAAATCGCGCGCGGCGTCGCTCAGTCCGGCGTCCACCTCGGGCGTCAGTTCGGTGCCGGCATGGGGAATACTGACCAGCAGCGGCAGGCTGCCCCGGGTAAAGATGAAGGGATTCATTGTGGTTCTCCACGATAGATAACGGTACAGGGCAGCTCACCACCCAGCCAGTAAACCAGTTCCGCCGGACGGGCCAGCGGCCAGTGAACGAAGTTCGCCACTTTTCCCGCCTCCAGCGAGCCGTGGCTGTCAGCCAGCCCCAGCGCTTTTGCTCCCCACAGGGTCACGCCCGCCAGCGCCTCTTCCGGGGTCATGCCGAACAGGGTGCAGCCCATGTTGAGCATCAGACGCAGCGACAGTGCCGGTGAGGTGCCGGGATTGGCATCGCTGGCCAGCGCCATCGGCACCCCGTGCTGCCGGAAGAGATCCACCGGGGGACGCCGGGTTTCCCGCAGCAGATAGAAAGCGCCCGGCAGCAGCACCGCCACGGTGCCGTGTGCCGCCATCGCTTTCGCATCCTCCTCGGTGGCGTATTCAAGGTGATCGGCAGAAAGTGCACCGTAACGGGCCGCCAGGGCCGCTCCCCCCAGCGACGAGAGCTGCTCCGCGTGCAGCTTCACCGGCAGACCCAGCGCCACCGCCCGATCAAACACCCGCGCGACCTGCTGCGGTGAAAAGGCGAGATGTTCACAGAAGGCGTCTACCGCATCCGCCAGTCCCAGCGCCTGCACCTGCGGCAGCAGCCGTTCGCAGATGAGTTCGACCCAGCCCTCCGGGTCATGCTTAAACTCCGGCGGAAAGGCGTGGGCGGCCAGGCAGGTGGCACGGACATCGGCGGCCACGCTCTGCCCCAGCTGGCGAATCGCGCGCAGCATCCGCAGTTCGCTCTCCTCATCCAGCCCGTAGCCGGACTTGATCTCCACCGTGGTGACCCCCTCTGCCAGCAGGCGGTTGAGCCGCCAGCGCGCCGACGCCACCAGCGCCTCCTCCGTGGCGGCGCGGGTCGCCCGTACCGTCGAGAGGATGCCGCCACCCTGTGCGGCAATGTCGGCATAGCTGACGCCATTCAGGCGCTGTTCAAACTCCTGACTGCGGTCACCGCCAAACACCAGATGGGTATGGCAGTCCACCAGTCCCGGCGTCACGATACCGCCCGGCAGATGATGATGCCGTTCGGCGACGAAGGCGGGCATCTCAGCCGCCGGACCGACCCACACCAGCTTCCCCGCCCGCACCGCCATCGCCCCCTCAGGTATCAGGTGGTACTTTCCGTCCCGCATGGTGACCAGATCCGCCCCGGTCCAGACCGTCTCTACCTGCATCTCTTCCGCCATCGCTGCCTCGTGCCTCCACCGTTTACACTGTCTCTTAAAGTATGTATATGTATATACAACTACATCCGACGAGGATCAACCATGGCGACTTTTTTTGCCCCGCGCGCACTGCTGGCGGAGGGCTGGCAGCAGCAGGTACGTATCACGGTCAATCAGGCCGGTTTTATCGACTCTCTTACCCCGGAGAGCCACGCCGATCAGGCAGTGCTGCTCAACGGCGAGGTGATCCCGGCGATCGCTAATCTGCACTCGCACGCCTTTCAGCGCGCCATGGCCGGTCTGGCGGAAGTGGCGGGCGATCCGCAGGACAGTTTCTGGACGTGGCGTGACCGGATGTATCGCATGGTGCAGCGCCTGACGCCGCAGCAGGCGGGTGACATCGCCGCCCTGCTCTACATTGAGATGCTGAAAGGAGGCTACACCCAGGTCGCGGAGTTCCACTATCTGCACCACGATCCCAGCGGCGCGCCCTATGCAGATGACGCCATGCTGCAACAGCTGATCGACGCCGCCGAACTGGCCGGTATCGGCCAGACGCTACTGCCGGTGCTCTACAGCTACAGTGGCTTTGGCAGCCAGCCTCCGGCTGCCGGGCAGAAACGCTTTATTCAGCAGACCGATCGTTATCTGCAACAGCAGGCGCGACTGGATGCGTGGCAGCAGCAGCGGCCCCTGCTGAACCGCGGCCTCTGTTTTCATTCACTGCGGGCCGTCAGCGAAAGTCAGATGGAGACGGTGCTGGCGGCCAGCGATCCGACGCTGCCGGTGCATATCCATGTGGCGGAGCAGCAGAAAGAGGTGAATGACTCGCTGGCGTGGAGTGGCGAACGCCCGGTGAGCTGGCTGCTGAACCGTTTTGCCGTGGATGCGCGCTGGTGTCTGATCCACGCCACCCATCTGGATGAGAGCGAGCTGACGCGCCTTGCCCGCAGCGGTGCTGTGGCCGGTCTCTGCCCCACCACCGAAGCGAATCTCGGTGACGGCATTTTCCCGGCGGTGGAGTATATCGCGCAGGGCGGACGCTGGGGCATCGGCTCCGACAGCCATGTCTCGCTCAGCGCCCAGGAAGAGCTGCGCTGGCTGGAGTATGCGCAGCGACTGCGCGATCAGCGCCGCAACCGCATTACCCTGCCCGGCCAGCCGTCGGTCGGCGATCTGCTGTGGCAGCAGGCGGCGGCAGGCGGTGCGCAGGCGTGCGGCATTCAGCAGGGTACGCTGGCGGTGGGACAGCGCGCCGACTGGCTGGTGCTGCGCGATGAGGCGTGGCTCGGCAGCGTGGAATCTCAGGCGCTGCTGAACCGCTGGCTGTTTGCCGGTCAGCGCGATCAGATTCGGGACGTCTACGTGGCGGGTAAGGCGGTGATCGTCGATGGCGAGCATCCCCATCAGGCGGCGTGTGCCAGACGCTTCCGTCAGGCCATGGCGGCCCTGCAATGATCGCCCGCTTCTCTTACGCTGACCTGGCGGTCAGCCGCTGGCGTAACGGGGGTGGCGAGACCCGCGAAATTGTCAGCTTTCCGCCCGGCGCGGAATCCTTTGGCTGGCGCGCCAGCATTGCCACCCTGGCGCAGGATGGCCCCTTCTCAGCCTTTCCGGGCATCGATCGGATCATCACCCTGCTGCACGGCGACCCGGTCCTGCTTACCGCGCCAGGCGCAGCGCATCGGTTAATGCCGCTGCAGCCCTGGTCATTTACCGGCGAACTGGCCCTGACCGCACAGTTGCAGGGCAGTATCAGTGAAGACTTTAATATCATGACGCGGCGGGAGCAGTGGCAGGCCACGGTTGAGGTGGTCACCGACCCCGTCAGCAGCCTGCATGGGGTCGCCTGGGTCGTGGCAGGCGCATGGCGGAGCGATGACGGGAAACGGCTGAGCGCACGACAGGGCGCATGGTGGGTCGATGAGACGTGTAGCTTCACGCCCGACAGCCGCGACGCCCGGCTGCTGTTTACCCGGCTTAGCCGTGTCCCCTGAAGCGGCCCAGCAGTTTGTAACGTGAGCCGGGATAGAGCAGCCGCGCGTAGGTCACGATTTTGTTGTCGCTCCAGGTCTGACGGCGGATCAGCAGGCAGGGTTCATGCTCATCCAGCGACAGATATTTGCGCTGACGCACATCGGGCAGCACCGCTTCGACAATGTGCTCGCCCGCCGTCAGCGGCGCGACCCGCATCAGATAGGTATACGGGGTCATCTGCTGATAATCCTGCGCCAGATAATCGGGGGCGACCAGCGGATTGACCAGCCTGTCCTCCAGCTGCACCGGCAGATCGTTTTCGTAGTGCACAATCAGCGAATGATAGAGCGTCTGCCCGGTGGTCAGTCCCAGCACCGCCGCCTGTTCGGGATCGGCTTTGTTCTGGCCGATGGCGAGAATTTTACAGCTGTGCTGATGACCCCGCTGGGCGATCTCATCGGCGATGTTATGCACCTCCAGCATGGCGGTGTAGCCTTTCATCTCGGCCACGAAGGTGCCGACGCCCTGCATCCGGACCAGAAAGCCTTCGCTGGTCAGTTCACGCAGCGCCCGGTTGATGGTCATGCGGCTGACGCCCAGCTCATTAACCAGTTCACTTTCTGACGGCACACGCTGATTCGCTTTCCACATTCCTTCACGGATCTGGCTGATGATCGCCTGCTTCACCCGCTGATAAATCGGGGCGGGCTCATCGCTCATCGCCGCCGCCAGTTGTGCCAGTGCCGTATGCTCGACCATTTGCTGTTCCTTTTCCTGATAGTGCCTTCAGTTTACTGTCTCACCGCGTGAATGTATATACATCCAGTCCGGCGCGCTGTGCCCCTCTGGTGCAGCGCCCGCCTCCTGATGGTGCAGTCTCCGCCTTCATTTCCTCACCCATCCGCAGCAGGCGGGCATTCCATTTTTGTGATCGGCCTGGCACGCCCCTTGCTACTTGTATAGACAAGAATAGACACTTATGTTTCACTCGCTTTATCCCGCTGGTTCAGAGCAGGAAAAACCGCTCAGCCATGCCAGTACACTTGTATAGACAGGAGTAGACTATGTCAGGTTCGTCTCAGGCATTGCGCCTGGTACCAGGCGAGGTAGACCTCGCCACCTTACGCGCCATCTATCAGGGTCACGTGACGCTGAGCCTCGATGACAGCGCGCGTCAGGCGATTGCAACGGCGCAGCAGACCGTGGAGGCGATTGTCGCCTCCGGTAACGTGGTGTATGGCATTAACACCGGCTTTGGCAAGCTGGCGCAGACGCAAATTCCGGCCAGCCGTCTGACCGATCTGCAACGCAATCTGGTGCTGTCTCACAGCGTCGGGCTGGGGGATCTGCTGCCCGACAATGTCACCCGTCTGGTGGTCGCCACTAAAATCGTCAGCCTGGCCCGTGGCCACTCCGGCGTACGGATCGAACTGGTGGAGGCGCTGCTGGCGCTGTTCAATGCCGGCGTCATGCCCTGCATTCCGGAAAAAGGATCGGTCGGAGCCTCTGGCGATCTCGCGCCGCTGGCACACATGTCGCTGATGCTGCTGGGCGAAGGCCAGGTGCGGGTCAATGGCGCGCTGATCCCGGCAACAGAGGGACTGGCAAGCGTGGGCCTGTCGCCCTTTGTGCTCGGGCCGAAAGAGGGGCTGGCGCTGCTCAACGGCACCCAGGTTTCGACCGCGCTGGCGCTACGCGGCCTGTTTGAAGGGGAGAATCTGTTTGCCGCCGGTCTGATGGCCGGTGCGCTGTCGCTGGAGGCGATTAAAGGCTCCCTGAAACCGTTCGACGCCCGTATTCATCAGGCGCGGGGCCAGCAGGGTCAGATTGCGGTCGCGGCCGCCGTCAGCAGCCTGATCGAAGGAAGTGAAATTCTGCAGTCCCATACCCACTGTGGTCGCGTGCAGGACCCCTACTCCATCCGCTGCGTACCGCAGGTGATGGGTGCCTGCCTGGACAACATCCGCCACGCGGCGCGGATTCTGGAAATCGAAGCGAACGCCGCCTCGGACAACCCGCTGGTATTCAGCGACAGCGGTGAGGTGATCTCCGGCGGCAACTTCCATGCCGAGCCGGTGGCCTTTGCCGCTGACATCCTGGCGCTGGCGATTGCCGAAGTGGGCGCCATCTCTGAACGGCGTCTTGCGCTGCTGCTGGACAGCGGCTTATCCGGTCTGCCGCCCTTCCTGGTACGTGACGGCGGCGTGAACTCCGGCTTTATGATCGCCCAGGTCACCGCCGCTGCGCTGGCCTCTGAGAACAAGTCGCTGGCCCATCCGGGCAGCGTCGACAGCCTCCCCACCTCTGCAAACCAGGAAGATCACGTCTCCATGGCGACCTACGCTGCGCGTCGTCTCGGCAGCATGTGCTTTAACAGCGCCGCCGTAGTAGGCATTGAGGCGATGGCTGCCGCGCAGGGGATTGAGTTTAACCGGCCGCTGAAAAGTTCTGCGCTGATTGAGCAGGCGTTAGAGGAGATCCGTCAGCAGGTCGCCTTCCTGGAGGAAGATCGCCTGCTGGCACCCGATATCGACGCCATGCGTCAGTGGGCAAGTCGCCCTGACTGGCCTCAGGCATTGACCGCGCTGCTGCCGAGCATGCGCTCCACTTCTTGACTTAAGGAATCTGTAATGAGCGAAACTCTTTCTCAGGCTGTGGCACGTGAGATTCGTGCGCCACACGGCACCACGCTGCACTGCGCTAACTGGCTGATTGAAGCGGCTTACCGCATGATTCAAAACAACCTCGACCCCGATGTGGCCGAGCGGCCGGAGGATCTGGTGGTTTACGGCGGCATCGGAAAGGCGGCACGCAACTGGGCGTGCTTCGAGCAGATCCTGCGTTCCCTGCAGCTTCTGCAGCCAGACGAGACCCTGCTGATCCAGAGCGGCAAGCCGGTCGGTGTCTTCCGCACCCACGCCGACGCGCCGCGCGTGCTGCTGGCGAACTCCAACCTGGTGCCGCACTGGGCAAACTGGGATCACTTCCATGAGCTGGATAAAGCGGGCCTGATGATGTACGGCCAGATGACGGCAGGCTCCTGGATCTATATCGGTGCGCAGGGCATCGTGCAGGGCACCTACGAAACCTTTGTCGAAGCGGGACGTCAGCACTACAACAATGACCTGAGCGGACGCTGGATCCTCACCGCCGGACTGGGCGGCATGGGCGGCGCGCAGCCGCTGGCCGGGGTGCTGGCCGGTGCCTGTGTGCTGGCGATTGAGTGCCAGGAGTCGCGCATCGATTTCCGTCTGCGCACCCGCTACGTCGACTACAAAGCCACCACGCTGGATGAGGCGCTGACGTTGATCAGCGACGCCACCGCCGCGAAAAAAGCGATTTCCGTCGGTCTGCTGGGCAATGCCGCTGAGATTCTGCCGGAGCTGGTGAAACGCGCCAGGGCGGGCGGGCCGAAACCGGATATCGTGACCGATCAAACCTCGGCGCACGACCCGATTAATGGCTACCTGCCGATTGGCTGGGATCTGGCGCGCTGGGAGCAGGCGCGTGTTTCCCAGCCGAAAGCGGTAGAGAAAGCGGCGCGCGCCTCAATGGCGGTCCACGTCCAGGCGATGCTCGACTTCTGTCATATGGGCATTCCGACCGTGGATTACGGCAACAATATCCGCCAGGTGGCGCTGGATGAGGGTGTCAGCAACGCCTTCGATTTCCCCGGCTTTGTGCCCGCCTATATCCGTCCGCTGTTCTGTGAAGGCAAAGGCCCCTTCCGCTGGGTGGCGCTGTCAGGCGACCCGGAAGATATCTATAAGACCGACGCCCGACTCAAAGAGCTGTTCCCGCATCACAAAACGCTGCATCGCTGGCTCGATATGGCGCAGGAGCGCATCGCCTTCCAGGGACTGCCTGCCCGTATCTGCTGGCTGGGACTGGGTGAACGGCATCTGGCCGGTCTGGCGTTCAACGAAATGGTGCGCAACGGCGAGCTGAAAGCGCCGGTGGTGATTGGCCGCGACCATCTCGACTGTGGTTCGGTTGCCTCACCGAACCGCGAAACCGAGGCGATGAAAGATGGCTCTGATGCGGTCTCTGACTGGCCGCTGCTGAATGCGCTGCTGAACACCGCAGGCGGCGCGACCTGGGTCAGCCTCCATCATGGCGGCGGCGTGGGTATGGGCTTCTCTCAGCACGCGGGTGTGGTGATTGTCTGTGACGGCAGCAAAGAGGCGGATGCACGTCTGGGTCGGGTGTTATGGAACGATCCGGCGACCGGGGTGATGCGTCATGCCGACGCCGGGTATGAGCTGGCGCAGCAGTGCGCCGCAGAGCACGACCTGAACCTGCCCATGCAGAAGTAACAGCCTGACCGGGGCGGGCCGCAGCCTGCCCCGGCTTTCAACCTCACGCTTCACACCCGGCGGCAGGCCGCTGACATCACTTCCTTATTACTTATTCCATTTTGATTTAGCCTATCGCCCGATTTAAGCCTGACGGCGATAGACGCCGCGCCAGACGACCTCTAAAGTGAAATCTTCTCATTCTGTATGGAGCGCGACTCTGCATGACCCTTTCCCCTGCCCTGCTTGAAGATGCCCTGCGCTGGCGCCGTGAGTTTCATCGCCACCCCGAATTAGGTTACCAGGAACAGCAAACCAGCCAGTTTATTGCGGAGGAGTTGGCCCGGGCGGGATTGCAGGTGTCTCGTGGCCTGGCGGGCACCGGGGTCATCGGCACGCTGGAGAATGGTCCTGGCCCGGTCATTGGTCTGCGGGCGGACATGGATGCGCTGCCGATCACGGAGAAAGGGGAAGCGGCTTGGCGCTCTGCCACACCGGGCGTGATGCACGCCTGCGGCCACGATGGTCACAGCGCCACGCTGCTGGCCGCTGCCCGCCAGCTGGCCGCAACGCGCCAGTTCAGCGGCACCGTGCATTTCATCTTTCAGCCTGCCGAGGAGAACCTCGGTGGCGCACGCAGAATGGTGGAAGAGGGACTGTTCCAGCGCTTCCCGATGGATGCCATCTACGCGATGCATAACTGGCCGGGGCTGCCGCTGGGGTCACTGGCGGTGAATTCCGGTGCCATGATGGCGTCGCTGGACGCGTTTGAGATCACCCTGCACGGCAAAAGCTGCCACGCGGCGATGCCGGAAAGCGGCGCCGATCCGATGGTGGTCGCCGCCGAGCTGATTCTGGCGCTGCAGACGATCCCGTCGCGTCGCCTGTCACCGCTCGCCTCGGCGGTGGTGAGCGTGACCCAGATCCACGGTGGCGAAGCGATTAACGTTATCCCGGAGCAGATCGTGCTGCGCGGCACGGTGCGCTGTCTGCAGACCAGCGTGCGCGATAAAGTGCGCGGACTGATTGATGAGTTTGTGGCGACTCTGCCACGTCCGTTTGGCGTCAGCGGTGAGGTGCACTGGTTACCGGGCTATCCGGTGACCGCTAACCATGCGCTGCCCGCTGAGCTGGTGCGCGAGGTGGCGCTGGCGACGCTGGGTGCCGAACAGGTTCACTGGCAGGTGAATCCGTCGATGGCGTCGGAAGATTTTGCCTGCATGCTGGAAGCCTGCCCTGGCGCTTACTTCTGGCTGGGCGCAGATGGAGAAACCCCCTCTGCGCCGCTTCACAACGCCCGCTATGATTTCAACGACGCGCTGCTGCCGATTGGCATCCGTTTCTGGCAGGATCTGGTGGAACAGGCCCTGCCGAAATCCTGAGTCAGTAACCGGCGGCGCGGATCTGCTGCTCCGCCGCCGCCAGTGAATCGCACTGACCGCTGGCGCGCAGACAGCAGGCGATCTGCAGCCGCAGCGACGCGGGCAGCGGGCGCTGCTGATTCAGCACCTCCTCAATCCAGCGCGCCGTCACCGCTGCCGTTTTATCTGCCGGCAGCTCAACGGCCACTTCGGGCTGACGCTCCACCCAGACTTCGGTTTCGGCTCCTGCGCCCTGGATCATGCTGATCGCCGGGCAGCGCTGCGGATTCGCATACACTTCCCCTTCGGTGCCATTAAGCAACAGGGCTGGCGCATCAATGTCGCTGAAGAATTTCGCCACACGCGGCACATACTCCGGATGCGATACGCTCGACAGACGCAGCGCCGCCCGCTCCGCAAACGGGGTCGCCAGTTTTGCCAGCGTGTGCGCACTGTTACGCACGCCCATTCGCCAGCGCAGAGACAGCTGCTTCGCCATCGGCGGGCAGAGGTGATCGATGGTGATAAAAGCCAGCTCGCCCTGATCCAGTCTGGCCTGCGCCGCCTCTGCCGTGGTGACCGGTGCGATGCCGAGCGCCGCAAACACTGCCTCGCTGGTAATGCGCGTCGCGTCGTCGCTGACGCCATGCACCAGCACCGGAAAGCCGAATTTTACCAGCAGCAGTGCCAGCAGAGGCGTCAGGTTGCCCTGACGACGGGCGCCGTTGTAGCTGGGGATCACGATCGGCATGGGGCGGTTTTCCGGCGCACGCAGCTGCATCATCTGCGCCTGCATCGCCTGATAAAAACCGCGCATCTCCGCTTCGCCTTCGCCTTTGATACGCAGCGCAATCAGGATAGCGCCCAGTTCCAGATCGGGCACCTTGCCCGCCAGCATGGCGCTGTAGAGCGCCTCGGCACTCTCAAAATCGATGTCGCGGGCATGATTTTTACCGCGACCAATCTCTTTAATAATTTTATTCAGTTCCATCACTCGCTTCCGGTTAAGTGCGCGGCTCAGCGCCGCGTGGGACATCGTTTTCGCACGCTGGTTTTGGTCACCACGGCGGCCGGTATCGCTTCCGGCTCGGGCGCTTCCGGCTGCTCAATCGGGAAGACCGGCAGCGCCGCCAGCAGCCGGCTGCCGTAAGCTTTGCTCAGCAACCGGCGGTCATAAATCACGATTTCGCCATAGCATTGATGGCTGCGAATCAGGCGTCCGACCTGCTGAATCAGGGTAAATGAGGCGCTGGGCAGACTCTGCACCTCAAACGGATAACGCTTCAGGCTTTTCAGCCACTCGCCTTCGGTCAAAATTACCGGACTATCTACCGGGGGAAAAGCGATTTTATGAATATGCACCTGACTCAGCAGTTCGCCTTTCAGATCCAGACCTTCAGCGAAGGATTGCAGGCCAATCAGGATACTGGTTTCGCCTTTAGCCACCCGCTGCCGGTGCAGATCGACCAGGCGGCTGCGCGGCTGATCGCCCTGCACCAGCATCGACAGCCGCAGATCGGGCAGCGAGGTGACAAACTGCTGCATCGCCCGGTTGCTGGCAAACAGCACCAGCACCCCTTTGTGCTTTTTCTCTTTCATCTGCTGGCGGAAGAAACCGGCCATCTCGGCGATATGCTCCGCCTCATGCGACATCAGGGGTTCATAGCGCATCTGCGGAATGACCAGCTTGCCCTGCTCGACGTGGTTGAATGGGGAGTCGAGCGCCACAAAGCGGTCGCCCGCTTTTTCGCTCAGTCCCGACATCTCCTGCAGGCGGTTAAAGCTGTTGAGCGAGCGCAGCGTGGCGGAGGTGACCACCACATGGGGGATTTTGCGCCACAGCATCTTCTCCAGCTGATCGCTGACGCGGATACCGGCGCAGTGAAACAGCAGATGCGCCTGTCCTTCGCGCAGCTCACGGGTAATCCATTTTGAAACCGGGGCGCCGGAGGCTTTTTCCATCGCCGCCAGCCGCCACAGTTTGCTGATCGATTCGAACCAGCCAAACTGGCGATTGAGCTGCAGCAGATTACGGTGCAGCCGCACTACGTCGACCTTGCCCGTCTGCTCGCTCAGCGCATTGATCAGGCCTTCACTCAGCCCGCGCAGCGCGTCACTGAGTTTAAACAGCCGGGCGCAGAGGTCGAGTAACTCCTGCGGCAGCGCCCCCAGCACAAAGCGATATTCGCCCGGCTGATTATGGGGCGACAGCAGCGGATTCAGCGCCTGAGCGGTCATCGTGAGCAGTTCGCGCAGCTCATCGCAGTGCGCTTTCAGCCTTTCCGGATTTGCCAGCGGCGGCGGTGATTTCGGCCGCATCTGGGTCATGATGCCGTCGACCAGCCGGATAAAGAGATCGAGCTGCAGGCTGCTCCAGCCCGGCGTGATATCGGCGCTCATCTCCAGCGCATCGCGGGCCACTTCCGGCAGATGATGCCCTTCATCCAGCACCAGCATCAGGTTTTTAGCGGGCGGCAGGACCGACTCATTCTCCATCGCGGCCATCACCAGCGCATGGTTCGCCACCACCACATCCACCTGCTCAATCTCGCGGCGCGCGACAAAAAAGGGGCATTCACGATACCAGCGGCAGTGCGCGCCCAGGCAGCTCGCCTTGTCGGTGGAGAGCCGCTGCCACAGGCTGTCGCTGACGTTCTCCTCGCTGTGATCGCGCAGGCCATCCCACTGATAGCGATCCAGCGACTTCTGCAGGCGGCCACACTGCGTCTGCTCCTCTTTGGTGCTGCTGACGGCGTCGTCGTCCAGATAGAGCAGCAGATCGCCCTGCTGATCGTCATCAGCTGCCAGCGCGGCCAGATTGCGCGGACAGACATAGCGTCCGCGTCCAAAGGCGGCAGTAAAGGTCAGGTCGGGAATGATTTTTTTGAGCAGCGGCAGATCTTTGGTGAAGATCTGATCCTGCAGCGCCACGTTGGCGGTGCTGATCACCAGCCGTTTTTCCTGGGCGCGGCTGGCCGCGATGCCGGGAATAAGATAGGAGAGCGTTTTGCCCACGCCGGTCGGCGCTTCCACCGCCAGGTGACGCGCATCGTCGCCCGCCAGACATTTTGCCACTTCGGCGATCATCTGACGCTGCGGCGCACGCGGAATGAAATCAGGCACCTGCTGCGAAAGCGCTTTGTACCACTGCGCTATCTGGCTTTTTACTGCGGCTGTCAGGGCCATGAGTTGCGTTACCACACCGAAAAAATGGCCTGTATTTTTACACAGTATCCCGGCGGCGTCAGCTTTCGTGCCGAATTTTTCGTGCGCCGTCGGAAATTTCAGCGGATATCGCGGAGGCGTTCAGCATCGGATCGCCCGGCGCGGAAGCAGGCTACGCCAGCACCTTATACATATAGGTAGTGGCATCCAGCACGCCCGCCGTCGACTCGGCATAAAAGGGGATCGACCCTGCCACCTGCCAGCCCAGCGAGCGATAGAGATCGCTGGCAACGTCACCGCTGCGGGTATCCAGTACCAGCAGCGTTTTGCCCTGCGCGCGGGCCTGCTGCTCAGCACGCTGCATCAGTTCGCGGGCGATACCCTGACGCCGCGCCTGTGGATGCACCAGCAGCTTGCTGACGTCGGCCCGATGGCGGCCATTCGGCATCGCGCTGCGACTGAGGATCACCGTCGCCACAATCCGGTTGTGCTGACGCGCCACCAGCAGTTCGCTCTCCCCGCTGTTCAGACTGGCTACCCGCTGCTGCCAGAAGCGCGTCATTACCGCCACATCGGCGGCATCCACGAATCCGACACTGGCGCCATCGGCCACGCAGGCCTGAAGCACTGCCGTCAGCCCATCCATCTCCTGTTGTGCCTGTTCAGGTGAAAGCCTCTGATAATCGATCATGGTTTTGCCACCGCCAGCAGATAGTGTGCGCCTTCGGTCAGATGCGCCTCGAAAGCCGATTTTCCGGTGAGGTGAAAACGTAAACAGTCACCGGGCTTCAGCGTCCACTGCTGTTCGGCCACCGATACGGTCAGGCCGCCTGCCTGAAGCAGGATATGTTGCTCCAGTCCCTGGATGGGTGGCGCATCATATTCAATGCGTGCACCAGGCCGTAATTTGCCCTCTACCAGTTCGCATCTAAAATGAAGTGCAGGCGGTGACACATTGCGGCGGATAAAACCGCTGGACGGGTCATGCCAGACCGGTTGCTGATCATAAGGCACCAGCAGACTCGACGACTCCTCAACCTCACTCAGCAGGCGAGACATGGTTAATCCGTAGGCGGCACACAGCCGGTTAAGCAATGCGGCAGTAGGGCTGGTCTCGCTTCGCTCAATGCGCGATAATGACGCGCGACTGATGCCGGTGGCGACAGAAAGTTCATCCAGAGACCAGCCGCGTTGCAGGCGTAATTCTGCCAGCCTTACCGCCAGTCGTTGCTCCGTATTCAGCTCCGGCATGGTATTTTCTCATATAAGGGAAATATTCTCTGAAATGAGATATAGCTGAAAACAGGCGTATCAGTCAAGTTGTACATTGCGAAATGTATTGTACAACTTAACTGGCTTCGTTATGGTAATCGCACTCAGACCAATCGAAAGAGGCATTTATGACCTTATACAGTATCGGTGACGTCGCCGAGCGCTGTGGCATAAACCCAGTCACCCTGCGCGCCTGGCAGCGTCGTTATGGCTTGCTGAAGCCACAGCGCACCGAAGGCGGGCATCGTCAGTTTGATGAAGAAGATGTACAGCGCATCGAAGAGATCATGCGCTGGATTGAGAGCGGCGTACCGGTCGGTAAAGTCAAGGCACTGCTGGAAGGCGGCGACGTTGATGCCCATGATGGCTGGACAACCCTGCAGGATGAGCTGATCAGCGTGCTGCGCCACGTCAGACCCGCAAAACTTCGTAACAAAATTGCCGCGATTGGCCGCGAGCATCCGATTGATGCGCTGATTGACCACGTTTTTATGCCGGTGCGCCAGAAGCTGAGTCTGGACCAGAACACCGCCCGCACGATGTGCAGCCTGCTGGATGGTCTGTTGATTGACTACGTTGCGTTCTGCCTGACGGGCAGCCGCAAAAAATCGGGCAAAGATGCACTGATCATCGGCTGGGGTATCGAGGATCGCACCCGCATCTGGCTGGAGGGCTGGCGTCTGTCGCAGCACGGCTGGCGGATTGATGTACTGGCCGAACCGCTGGATGTGCCGCGTCCTGAACTCTTTCCCGGCATGAACATGTTTGTCTTTACCGGTAAAAAACTGACCCGTCGCCAGCAGGAACAGCTGTCACACTGGCAGGAACAGGGCTATTCCGTGCGGTTGCACGAACCCGCCTGATAACAAAAACGCACGCCGGGCGCTTTGCCTGCTGCCTCGCGCGCGCTATTATCCCCGCCTCACTGTTAACACGCTCAGGTTTTCTCCATGAACTGCAAAAAAGCCTTTTTCGCCACGCTCTTTTTTATCATGGCCGTCGGCGGCACCAGCGGACTGATGCTGGTCGGATACTCTCTCATCGTTCACTCACGCTAAGCCAGCGTTGCAGGCGCTCAAACAGGCGGTCGCTGACGATAGCCAGCAGCGCCACCAGCAACGCCCCCTGAATCACATACGCCGTATTAAAACCGCTTAAGCCGATAATCACCGGTGACCCCAGACTTTTCGCCCCGACCGTCGAGGCGATGGCGGCGGTGCCGATATTAATGATCACCGAGGTGCGTATTCCGGCGATGATCACCGGCGCAGCCAGCGCCAGCTCGATCTGCCACAGCCGCTGCCAGGGGCTCATACCCAGCCCGTTGGCGATCTCCCGGCTGCTGGCGGGCACGCTGTCGAGTCCGGCCAGCGTGCCCTGTAAAATCGGCAGTAACCCATAGAGCAGTAGCGCAACGACGGCGGGCCAGGTCCCAAAGCCCATCACCGGCACGGCAATCGCCAGCACGGCCACCGGCGGAATCGTCTGCCCCGCCGCCACGATCGTCTCCATCAGCGGCCGGAAGGCGCGACCGGCGCGCCGCGTGACCAGCACGCCGCTGCCGATGCCCAGAACGATCGCCAGCAGGCTGGCCGTGACCACCAGCAGCAGATGCGCCAGCGTCAGCTGCCAGAAGCTCTCCTGCTGATAGAGTGGCCGCGCCAGGTCGGGAAACCATGTGTGAAACAGCGGTCCGCTGTAGGGCATCAGGGCCAGCAGCGCGCCGTAGAGCAGCACCAGCCACAGCAGCGGATCTTTCAGCCAGCGCATGCTAATCCCTCGCGCAGTTGCAGCAGATCGCTAAAGTGCAGCACGCCCAGCGGCTGCTGCTGATCGTCGACCACCGGCAGTTTATCGGTGCGACGGGTGATAAACTGCGACAGGGCGTCACGCAGCGTCAGCGTCGAGGCGATGGGGTCACCCGCCAGCCACTCGCCGCGACGCACGGCATCCCCGGCGTGCTCCAGCGACAGCAGTCTTACCCCCATTTCCGTGCGACCAAAGAAGTCGCGGACAAAATCATTTTCTGGCCGCGTCAGCAGCTCCACTGGCCTGCCCTGCTGAACAATCCCGCCGTTATCCATCAGCACGATGCGGTCCGCCAGGGTCAGCGCCTCGTCGATGTCATGGGTGACCAGCACGATGGTGCGCCCCGACAGGCGGTGGATACGCAGCATCTCCTGCTGCAGCGCACCCCGCGTTACCGGGTCGAGCGCCCCGAATGGCTCATCCATCAGCAGCACCTCCGGATCGGCGGCCAGCGCTCGCGCCACGCCGACCCGCTGCTGCTGCCCGCCGGAGAGCTGATGCGGATAGCGCTTCAGCAGCTGTGCGTCCAGATTCAGCAGCGCCAGCAGCGCCGCGATTCGTTCGTTGATCTGCGCGCGGGGCCAGCCCAGCAGTTCGGGCACCGTGGCGATATTCTTCTGCACCGTCCAGTGCGGAAACAGCCCGATCGACTGGATGGCATAGCCCATGCGGCGCCGCAGCGTGCGCGCATTCAGCTGGCGAATCGACTCACCGGCAAAGCGGATGTCACCGCTGTCGAACTCCACCAGCCGGTTGATCATCTTAAGGGTGGTCGACTTACCGGAGCCGGAGGTGCCGAGCAGCACGCAGAACTCCCCTTCCGCCACCTGTAACGACAGATCTTTTACCGCCGTTTTGCCGTTGAAGGCGCGGGAAACGCCCCTGAACTCAATCATCTTTTCTCTCCAGCAGTGAGATCAGCAGGCGGAACAGCGCATCGATCGCCACCGCCAGCGCGATCACCGGGATCACCCCCAGCAGCACCAGATCGAGCGCGCTGCTTAACAGGCCCTGAAAAATAATCGCACCAAAGCCGCCTGCCCCAATCAGCGCGGCGACCACCGCCATGCCCAGCGTCTGTACCACCACTACCCGCAGACCCGCCAGCCAGACCGGCAGCGCCAGCGGCACATCGACCGCGACAAACTGCTGCCAGCCGCTCATCCCCGTGCCGCGCGCGCTTTCGCGCACCTCGTGTGGCACCTGCTGCAGCCCCACCACCACGCTGCGTACCAGCGGCAGCAGGGCGTAGAGCACCAGGGCGATCAGCGCCGGGGCCATGCCGATTCCGCTGATGCCCCAGGCCCCGAGCCACGGAAAGTGATTTGCCAGTCCGGCCAGTGGCGCAATCAGCAGGCCAAACAGCGCCACCGATGGCACCGTCTGGATCACATTCAGCACGCCAAAGACGCCGCTCTGCCAGCCTGGCCGCCGGAACAGCAGGACCCCCAGCGGCAGCGCTATCAGCAACGCCGGCAGCACCGTGCCGGCCAGCAGCGTGAGATGGCGTCCCAGTGCGGCATCAAACACCGCGTGGCGGTTGGCATACTCTTTCAGCAGGGAGAGATCGCTGAGCTGACCGCTGAAGAGCAGCAGCAGAGGCAGCAGCCAGACCTGCAGATTGAGCAGCAGCTGACCCAGCCGGTGACGGGTAATCTGCCGCACCCGATCGGTGATCAGCAGCAGGAGCAGTGCGCCGCTGCACCACAGGCCGCTGGCAAAACTGGTGCGTGCCAGACGACTGCCCTGCTGGCTGAGCAGCGTGGCCTGATGACCACTGAGCCAGAGGATCGCGGCCAGCATCAGCTGCGCGGCCAGCAGCACCAGCGTCAGGTTTACCCGCGTCGGCGGCCGCCACAGCAGCAGCCAGAGCGTCAGCAGCGGCACAAGCAGCAGCCCGAACCAGTTGATGTGCCCGCCCATCAGCGGTTCTCCGGCCACCAGCCGGTTCGGGGCGAAGTTAAGAAACGGCAGTGCCGCCAGCGCCAGGCTCAGCAGCGTCAGCAGCAGCAGGGCCACCGGCTGCTGCAGCGGGCGACGTATCGCTTCCCGCGATAGCACCATCGGTTACAGCAACTTCTGCTGCTGCAGCCATTCGGTCGCGACGCTGCTGGCATCCTGACCGTCCACGGCGATTTTCGCGTTGAGCTGTTGCAGCGTCTTCTCGTCCAGCGCGCTGAATACCGGCTTCAGCCATTCCGCAATCTGAGGGTACGCTTTCAGAACCGATTCGCGGATGACCGGTGTCGGGGCGTAAATCGGCTGAACGCCTTTCGGATCGCTGAGCGTCTGCAGACCCAGCGCCGCCACCGGCCCGTCGGTGCCGTACGCCATCGCCGCGTTCACTCCGGAGGTCTGCTGTGCCGCCGCGCTGATGGTCACCGCGGTATCACCGCCAGCCAGCGACAGCAGCTGATCCTGTGTGAGGTTAAATCCGTAGGCTTTTTCAAAGGCGGGTAAGGCGTCGCTGCGTTCGATAAACTCTGCCGACGCGGCCAGTTTGAAGGTCCCGCCTTTTTTCAGCCAGGCGCTGAGGTCGGCCAGAGAGGTAAGCTGATTCTTTTCGGCCAGATCTTTTCGTACCGCGATGGTCCAGGTGTTGTTAGCCGGTGCCGGTGTCAGCCAGACCAGATGGTTTTTCTCCGCATCGAGCTTTTTCACTTTCTCATAGCCCTGAGCGGCATTCTTCCAGGCGCTGTCTTTTTCATCGTTAAAGAAAAACGCGCCGTTGCCGGTATATTCCGGATAGATATCCAGTTCGCCCGCCGTGATCGCGCCACGCACCACCTGAGTGGTGCCGAGCTGGATTTTATTCACGGTTTTCACGCCATGCTTTTCCAGCACCTGAAGAATCACATTTCCCAGCAGCGAGCCTTCCGTATCAATTTTTGATCCGACCCGCACCGGATCGGCTGCCTGCGCCACCCCGATGCTGAGCAGTAAGGCGCTGACGCCGATCCAACCCCGAATTCTGACCATGACCTTTTCCTTATCGCATTATCGCATTATCGCATTATCGCGTGTTGTTATAGCGTGATGTTTTCGCGAGGCGTCAATGGTGCGCCTGAGCAATCAGACTGCTCTCCTGCTTTCTGAGTCGATGCTGGCAGGGCGCGAAGCGGTAAATTCTCTGCCTTAAAAGCGTAGCCTGGCGCGGCGGTGATGCCGCTGACTTTCTCGCAAGCTGATAACGATTTGAGATTATAAAAAACTTTTATATAACTCAAATGAATTTACGTCTGGGCGTCTAAACGGCTATTCTCGAAAATCTGTTTTTATAATAAAAGACGTACAACATCATGTCCGACCTGACTTCTTCTGCCCATGTGGCGACTGCCGGGCGTTCGCCCGCCGGGGAAACACAATGGATTCGCAGCGCTGCTGACGTCTCCCGCTTAGTGAACAGCGGCGACAGCGCCCGCAATAATGCCCGCATCGTAGTGGCGATTGCGCTGGGGGGCGTGTTTCTTGACGCCTACGATCTGGGTGCGCTGGCTTTTGGTATCAAAGATGTGACGCGTGAATTTCATCTTACGCCGACCGGCACCGGCATGATCGCCTCCGCGATTACATTCGGGGCGATCGTGGGTGCGCTGCTCGGCGGCTACCTCACCGATAAGATTGGCCGCTATCGGGTCTTTATGGCCGATATGTTCTTTTTCGTCGTCGCGGCTATCGCCTGTGCGTTTGCTCCCAATGAGTATGTGCTGGGTGCAGCGCGCTTTGTGATGGGCCTGGGTGTCGGCATCGATCTGCCGGTGGCGATGGCCTTCCTGGCGGAGTTTTCAAAGCTGCGCGGTAAGGGGAATAAAGCCGCCAGCGTGGCGATGTGGTGCCCGACCTGGTACGCGGCGATCAGTATCTCCTGGCTGCTGGTGCTGCTGCTCTATGCGGTATTGCCGGAGAGCCATACCGACTGGCTGTGGCGGCTGATTCTGGGGTTTGGAGCCGTGCCGGCGATAGTCATTATCGCTATCCGCAGTCGTTATATGAGTGAGTCGCCGGTCTGGGCGGCCAATCAGGGTGACCTGAAAGGGGCGGCGGCGATCTTACGCAGCGCATGGAATATCAACGCGCAGGTGGCACCCGATGCCGCGCTGACGCCGGTTACGCCGGTGCGCAGGGCGAGCTGGCGCAACTATGGTGCGCTGCTGCAGGGCGTCTATCGCCGCCGTACGCTGCTGGCGACCATTACCTCTATCGCCTCATCCTTTGCGTATAACGCCGTCGCGTTTGGCCTGCCGGTGATCATCACCAGCTTTTTTGCCCAGTCGATGCTGACCACGATTCTGGTGTCGCTGGCGCTGAATCTGCTGTTCGCCTTTGTGGGCGGGCTGCTGGCGGTGCGTCTGGTGCCGCGTCTGGGTGCCTGGAAGATGTCGGTGGCGGGTTACAGTTGTCAGTGTGTGGCGCTGCTCGGACTGGCGCTGATTGGTCGCCCGGAAGGAGGACAGGAAGCGGCTGTCGCGATCGGCATGCTGGCGCTGTTCCTGTTTGGTCAGGGATTCGGGCCCGGCTCGCACACCATGACCTTTGCGTCACTGAGCTACCCTACGTCGCTGCGGGGTGTGGGCGTCGGCTTCAATCAGACGCTGATGCGCGGCAGTTCGACCGTTTCACTGTTTCTGTTTCCGGTGCTGGTTGCGGCGCTCGGCACCGGCGTGTTCTGGGTGATCTTCCTGGCCCCGCTGGCCGGACTGCTGGCCCTGCTGGCCATCCGCTGGGAACCGTCCGGCTATGATGTGGATGCAGAGGATTTTGAGCTGCCGCGATAATCAGCGCTGAGGGCGTGGATAGAGCGCACGAAAACCGCACCTCAGTGCGGTTTTTTTATGCCGTAACGGCCGGGAAAGGAAACTGTTCCAGATAGTCCGGGATACGCGGGAAGGTATGCAAAAACCACGGCGTGAACTGCTCTGGCTGCTGCTGCATCTGCTCTTCAATTAGCGCCATCGACCGATAGTCGAAGGCGTCCGCTTCCTGCGGATTGAGCTGCGGCAGGGTGTCGCAGACGGCAAAAAAGACGTGACCATATTCATGCTCGGTCAGGCCATTACTCAGCTTCAGGTTGTAGCTCAGCTCAAACACCGGCGTCAGCGACACCACCAAGCCCATCTCTTCGCGCAGCCGGCGTTCAGCGGCATCACGGGTCGATTCATGCGGATAGGGATGCCCGCAGCAGGTATTACTCCACAAGCCACCACAGTGATATTTATCGCTGGCGCGCCGCTGCAGTAACAGCTCCTGCCGGGAATTGAAGACGTAGACCGTCACCGCGCGGTGCAGTAGTCCTTTTTCATGCACTTCCAGCTTTTCCATTTTGCCGGTGGGACGATCGAGGTGGTCAACGAGGATAACTTCAATAGCAGACATGGCGTTTCCTTGAGATTATTCTCAACTATTCTGGCACAAGATTCGCGGTTTGGGCGTAACAGAAAGGAATTTTTACCCTTATCGAGCGGCGGTAAGCGGATGACGCCAGACGAAAATCAGGCCAGCAACGCTGGCCTGAGGAAGAATTACAGCCGGAAGCTCTGCACGACCCGCTCAAGCTGGGAACTCTGCGCCTCCATCGCCTGAGCCGCAGCGGAAACCTGCTCCACCAGCACGGCGTTCTGCTGAGTCGTGCCATCCAGCTGCGTAATCGCCACGTTAACCTGCTCGATCCCCATGCTCTGTTCCCGGCTGGCTGACATGATCTCGCTCATCAGCGTCGTCACGCTACTGACGCCCTGCATCAGCTCATCCATCGTCTGACCCGCCTGCTCCACCAGCGCGCTGCCGGTATCGATGTTCGCCACGGACTCTTCAATTAACTTTTTAATCTCACGCGCAGAATTGGCTGAACGCTGCGCCAGGTTGCGCACTTCTGACGCCACCACCGCAAAACCGCGCCCCTGCTCACCGGCACGGGCCGCCTCGACGGCGGCGTTCAGCGCCAGGATATTGGTCTGGAACGCGATGCTGTCGATCACGCTGATGATGTCGACCACTTTACGTGACGAATGGTGGATCTCGCCCATGGTGGTGACGACCTGACGCACCACTTCCGAACCGCGTGCGGCAACCTGCGAGGCATCGCCCGCCAGCTGGTTGGCGTGAGTGGCGTTATCGGCGTTCTGACGCACGGTGCCGGTCAGCTGCTCCATCGATGCCGCCGTTTCCACAATCGAGCTGGCCTGATCTTCAGTGCGCGAAGAGAGATTGGCGTTGCCGCTGGCGATCTCGCGCGACGCGGCGGTGATCGCCAGCGCGCTATCGCCCACCTGCTGAATTAACCCCTGCAGATAGCTGATGAACTGGTTAAAGCTCTGCGCAACGGCGTTGAATTCCGGGCTGTTGCTGGCAGGCAGACGCTGGGTCAGGTCCGCGCCACCGGTCGACAGCGCTTCGATGTTGCTGTTCAGCATGCTGAGCCGCTTCATCATGGCGCGGACAAAGCCCAGCGACACCAGCAGCAGAATCACCGCCAGCGGAATCTGCACCAGGCCCAGACGCGTCAGCATGTTGTGCGACTGCGCTTTCAGCAGGCTGGTCGGCAGGCTGCTGGCGAGAAACCACGGGCTGCCGGGAATGGCCTGCAGAAACAGCGTCTGCTCGCCTTCGCTGCTGTCATAAGTGGTTTCCAGTGGCTGGGTGCCCGCCCCGCTCAGCAGCGCTTTCAGGGGCGCAGCCATCGGCGTCTGCACATCGGCCAGGTTCTCCAGCTTCGGCGCGGCATTCACCAGCGCACCGTTACCGACAACTTTGCCATCCGCTTCGACGAGCAGCACATTACCCTGAATGGTTTCGCCCATCTTCTTCGCCAGCTGGTTAAAGAATCCCAGCGTTACGTCGATGGTTGCTACCCCCCAGACGGTTCCGTTGCGGTAGATCGCCATGGCACAGTTGGTTCGCGGCTGTGGACTGGCGGCATCCTGATAGGCTTTTGCCCAGGCGCACTGCCCTTTCGGGGCGGCCAGGCCATCCTTGTACCAGGGTTGCTCCCAGTATTTATCGGCGGCATCGGAGTTCCAGTAGGTATTGACCTGCAGTTCGTTGCTGGCATTGCGGGCAAAGAAGCTGCTGTTTTTCTCTTTGGCGGGATCGCGACGATTTGGCAACGGCCAGATACCGCCGCCGAAGACATTACTGTCCTGATACTGGTTAACCAGCGTCGGTAACAGGGTGTCGATAGTGGCGCTCTCCATGACGGAGGCCGCTTCGGTAATCGCACGCTGCTGAGCCTGCACGCGGTTCATCTGCTCGACGATACCGGAGGCCAGTGAATCGACCTGATAACGCACCAGACGGCTTTCGCTGTCGACCAGCTGCGGTGCGACAAACTGATTGATGACCCAAACTGTAACGAGTAAAAGCGCAACAAAGAAAGCGATCATTGTTGCGGTAAAGCGGGATTGTGTTGTTTTAAACATCTTTGTTCCCCTGAACCTGGTATGGCGCGATTGCCTGATCCGGGTTAACGGCTCGCTTAAGAGGAACTTGAGGTGAGCAGGATCACAGAATGGATAAATGTTTAATTTTTGTAAAAATTTAATTTCACTTCGGGATTATCACCTCCCCGGCATGAGCCGGGGAAGGGGCGGAGAGGCCTGTTTTGCCTGGCCTAGCCTTCTGAATCGACAACCTCCTGACGCGGACGGAAGATGTGGTTACTGCCGCCAGCAGTTAACAATTCCCGTAACTTCTGACCGCCATGCTCATCCGCCTGGGCGAACTGCCGCTCCGCTTCGGTGATGGGTGTGGTCCAGAGCAGTGTGGGACGATCGCCATCGCGCTTGGGCAGTTTAAACTGTGCCGGTTCGCTGGCCAGCTCATTTGCCAGCAGGAAGCTCTCAAAGCCGACCGGCGCGACTTCTGATGCCAGCGTATGCCCCTCCCCCAGCCAGGTGAGGCGCGCCCACGGCAGATGCACAAACTCCGCCAGAGCACTGGCCATCTGCACCGCATTGCCTTCGGTCATAACCTCGCCATCCACCGCCATCCCCAGCTCAATACGGCGATATTGCGGTGCCAGCTCATCAAACAGGTAGTCGACCTGCGGCATCGGCCGGATGCTCATGCCAATCGTCAGAAAGTACCAGACGCCCTGATGCCAGTGCTGGGAGATCGCCATCGGCGGCCAGCTCCCCTGATCGATCGCGTAATATTTCACCGACTCGCCAAAGCGGCTCTGATAGCAGGCCATGAGATCCTGCTGAACCTTGTCCCACTCGCTGCCATCGTGCCATTCGCGCCAGAACTGACGCTGCTGCTCTGCACGGGCATAGTAGTCATTGGTCGAGGCCGAACCCAGCGGGGCCGTCAGCCGGTTCTTTTTGATGCAGCCCGCAGAGAAGCTGACCTGCTTATCCTGGTAAAGACTCCAGCCGGGGATGACCGCCAGCAGCTGACCGTAATACCAGAGCGCCGCGCCATCATCGCTCGGCTCCCAGAGAACCTGCAGCCCGGCGGGATTCAGTGCTGGCTCCGCTTCCAGGTTACGGCAATATTCGGCGCTGAGCAGCGGCGCAATGCCCTGCTCCATCGCCTCGCGATCTTCCTGCGCCGGTGCGGGCAGCAGGTTTCGCAGCCAGCAGCCGCGCACCGCATACTGACTGCGGAACAGGTCGGTGGGCCAGATGTAAAAATAGGCGGTGCGCGCATCCTGTTCGACAATCGCGGTGAGGGTGCGCTGCTGATTGTGGACTTCAGCAATCAGGGATTTGTACGTCATAGTGCCTCGACAAAGCCTGGAGGAATCCATTTTCCCCGAGAATAGAGCAGGATCGTGACTGCTGCACGCGGAGACAAGGGTAATAGTCTCAAAGTGGCGGGTGATCACTATTTACATCCGGTATAAATCATCCTGTTATTACGGGGCGATTAAGACGCTAATGTATGTTCAGATAGCAGGGAAAGTTCGTTTACTGCGTTTTCAGCAAGGAGATCTTATGCGCCGTCGTCCCTCATCCCGCCTGATTGTTCTGTCACCGGAAAAGCATGTTCTGCTGTTCTGTTTTTCTCATCACGACGATGCGTTAAGTGGCCGATCATACTGGGCGACACCTGGCGGAGGGCTTGAATCGCAGGAGACCTTTGAGCAGGCCGCGCTGCGGGAGCTGCGGGAAGAAACCGGGCTGATTCGCCACTCAGCAGGCGCGGTTGTCGCGTCCCGGACATTTCCGATGACGCTGCCTGATGGAGAGACCGTGCTCGCTGAAGAGCGCTTCTTTCTCATTCGTGCAGAAAAGAGAGAGATTGACTGTTCAGGATGGAGTCAACATGAAAAGCGCGTCATTCAGCATTATCACTGGTGGACAGCAGAAGAGCTCAGAGACACCACCGACACCCTTTTCCCCCATGATTTGTTAATCGACATCCTCTCCGGCGATCAGGTCTGAGCAGCAGCATCTGAGGCTGCCGTGGCGTTAGCGTAAGTCAGCGCGCTTGAGTGACGACCCAGGGGCCTTATGAAAGCCGTTTATGCATAAACAGGCTTAATGGGTCGGGCATATAGGGGGGGAACGCCTCACATAGTGCGTACCCGCATCGGCGATAGAGTGCGATAGCCGGTTGCTGGTGAATGCCGGTTTCAAGCCGCAGTTCGCGTAAACGGTTTTCTGAAGCTATCGTCTCGATGGCGGCGATGATCTGCTCGCCAAGCTTCCTGCCCCGGTAGGCCGGCCGGACATAAACCCGCTTGATCTCCGCAAAGCCTGCCTCCTGAAAGAGTAAGGCCCCACACCCTGCCGGCAAGCCCTGCTCATCACGAACGATGATGCACCGCAGCTGCTCATCACCGACGGTGGAAAGATCCAGACAGTGATTGCTTTCTGCCGGATAGCGTTCGCGCTGAAAAGCGTCAAGTTCGCCGACCAGGCGCACCAGGTCGCTATCCCCTTTATCGACTTCTGAAATGCTGAACATTTGTTCTCCCCGTCAAAGGTCGCTTCCGGAACGACTCTGCCCGTTCCCGCCGGTGAAGGCAAGAGCGGTTCATCCTGACGTGGCTGTTACCGGCGGTTCTCACACCCGCGCCCTCTCAGACGCAACAGCCTTTGATGGCAAAAAAGCACGGCTGCAAGCGCCGTGCCTCATCCTCACTGACGCGCTGCTTTACTTCAGCGTAACGCCTTTGGTTTCTGGCGCCATCCAGACCACCATCATCGCGGCAACGAAGGCCAGATACTGAATGGAAAAGATAAAGGTAAACGCCAGCAGCAACCCTGTGATAATTCGGGTTCAAGGGAGAATGGCCGTGATGACACCCGTGAAATTGACCCCCTAAGTCGCCCAAAGCTGACCATAAAAATAATCGGCTGGGGTGTAACAGCTAAGGTGACATTCGATTTACTCAGCGTAAGTAACCGATGACACTAAGCCTTTTTCAACTGCCAGTAGCGCCATGACTTCCAGGCCAGGACTGGCGGTTGAATAAATGTCACTAAGACTATCCCGATAAGCAGTGACAGGCCACCGCCTAAGATGTATGGCTTAGTTGAGAAACTGAGAAGAAATATAAATACGAGCGTGCAGGCGGAAACAATCCACAATAGCACTCTGAATCTGTTTTTTAAATCCACTACAGCCTCATCCAGCGTACCACCGTAGCTTTCAAGATTATTTTTGATTTTTTTCAAATCAGCATCAGTAAAGCCCGACTTCAACAGCTCTGATTCACTAACTATCATGGTGCATTATCTTTCATCTTTAAAACGTGCAGTCATTCTGACGCAATTGTATACGTGTTTGCTTCTCATGCGACAACTTGCTCTGTTGGCACAAACGGACATTACTATCTTCCCTATCAGTCTGAGGTGGCTAACGCCATTTAATTGACGGTCTGAACGAAAGCATTTATTTCAAACCCTTTATTGATGACCACCGTTAGATGCTCTCTTTAATGAACGGCAATAACCCACTTTTTTCTGGTGAACCTCTCACCTTACCTCCCTCCCCATCCTCACCATCGCCCGATACCAGGCTCCTCTCTGAATCGACCAGCGCAACCCGACCGCAATCGCTTTAATCTTCTGATCAATCATCGCCTGCTGAAAGCGCCCTGTCTCATGGCCGGACATCGCCTGCGCCCATGCTGGCATCAGCCCGAATCCCGACATCAGCATCACTTTCATCACCGGCTTCGCCTGCCAGCTCGGGGCTGGCGCATTCATCAGCAGTCGTGTCACTTCAGCGGTGCGCGCATCAAAACGTAATTCCGGACGCATCTGCTGCAGATAATCCGCCACATCGACGACGCTTTTCGGCACCCGCTCCGCGCCCAGCGACTCAGCAATCAGCGCCGCTTCCTGATAGTACCGATCCTGTTCGGCGCGTGTGAGGTGAGGATTTTTGTAGCGCAGATGGGCCGCCAGGAAACGGCTGGTCTCCGCCACATGCACCCAGGTCAGCAGATGCGGATCGCTGGCGGCATAAGGTTTGCCTTCGCTGTCGACGCCGCTGACTTTAAGGTGAATGCGTTTCACCCGGTCGATCAGCGTCTGCGCATCCTGCTGATTACCGTAGGTGGTCACGGCGATGAACTGACTGGTACGCCGCAGCCTGCCCATCATATCTTCGCGGAAATTAGAGTGATCCCAGACGCCTGCCAGCGCCGCCGGATGCAGCATCTGCAAGAGCAGCGCGCTGATCCCGCCGCACATCATGGAGGTAAAGTCGCCGTGGACGCGCCAGATGACACTGTCCGGGCCAAACAGGCCGGGATCGCCAGGCGGCTGGGAGAGGTCAAACTCATTCATCGACAGGCCGTTAAGGCGAAAGACCTGCTGCTGAATACGGTCTCGCAGATTTATCATGGTGGCTCTGAAAGTGAAATGACGCGGCGCGCCGTAGCAGGACGCTAACGACGCGCCGCATCCCCTTTCTCAGGAGAAAGGCGGGCGGTTACAGATAGTTGAACTGCGCATTCTCAGTACGAACGGAATCGAGTCCAATCATCACGTTGAATTTGCCGGGCTCCGCCACATGCTGCATCTGCTGGTTCCAGAACTTCAGCGCATCAACACCAATCTTAAAGGTCACGGTCTGAGACTCGCCCGCTTTCAGCATGATGCGCTTGAAGCCACGCAGCTCCTGCACCGGACGGCTGATGGAGGCGACCGGATCGTTGAGATACATCTGCACCACCGTCGCACCGTCGCGCTGACCGCTGTTGGTCACGGTCACGCTGGCGTCGATGCTGCCGTTACGCGGCATGGTCGGCGACGACATTTTCACCGGTGACACGGTAAAGCGGGTGTAGCTCAGGCCGTAACCAAACGGATAGAGCGGGCCGTTAACCGCATCGTAGTAGTGCGACGTATATTTGTTCGGCTTAGCAAAGTTGTAAGGCCGCCCGGTGGGCAGATGGTTGTAGTAGATCGGAATCTGCCCCACGGAACGCGGGAAGGAGACCGGCAGCTTGCCCGACGGGTTATAGTCGCCAAACAGGACATCGGCGATGGCGTTACCGCCTTCCGTACCGCTGAACCAGGTCTCCAGCATCGCATCGGCCATGCGATCTTCATTCACCACCGACAGCGCGCGTCCGTTCATCAGCACAATCACCAGCGGTTTGCCGGTGGCTTTCAGCGCGGCCAGCAGCTTCTGCTGGCTCGGCGGGATCACCAGGTCGCTGCGGCTGGAGGCTTCGTGGGCCATACCCTGCGCTTCACCTACGGCGGCAACGATGACATCCGCCTGCTTCGCTTTGGCGACCGCGTCATCGATCATCTGCTGCGGTGAACGCGTGTCGATGGAAACCGCCGGTTCATAGAGGTTCAGGAAGTCCTGAATGCCCTTATTATCGGAAACGTTGGCGCCCTTCTCATAGAGCAGCGTCGCCTTGCCTTCGGTGGCGTTGCGCATCCCCTGCAGCAGCGAGACGGATTGTTTCGCCACGCCGGCCGCGGACCAGCTGCCCATAATGTCACGCTGACTGTCGGCCAGCGGCCCGATCAGCGCAATGGTGCCCGATTTCTTCAGTGGCAGCGTCTCCAGCCGGTTCTTCAGCAGCACGATGCTCTTGCGCGCTACGTCGCGCGCTTCGGCCCGATGCAGACGGCTCTCCGCGTTGGTGTCCTGCGGATCGCTCTCTTTCGGCCCTAAATGGCTGTAGGGATCGTTGAACAGCCCCATATCATATTTAACGTTAAGCACATGACGCGCCGCATCATCAATTTCGGCCATGCTGACGTCGCCGCGCTTCACCAGATCCGGCAGATATTTGCTGTAATACTCGTCGCTCATGCTCATGTCGACGCCTGACTTCAGGGCGATGCGCACCGCGTCCTGCGGATCGCTGGCGACGCCATGCTTAATCAGCTCTTTAATGGCGCCGTGGTCGCTGATGGTAATGCCTTTGAATTTCCACTGACCGCGCAGCAGATCCTTGAGCAGCCAGCTGTCCGCCGTCGCCGGTACGCCGTTAATAGAGTTCAGCGCCACCATGACGCCGCCGCTGCCTGCATCCAGAGAGGCTTTATAAGGCGGCAGATAGTCCTGGAACATGCGCTGCGGACTCATATCCACCGTGTTGTAATCCCGGCCGCCTTCGACCGCGCCATAGAGCGCGAAGTGCTTGACGCTGGTCATCACGCTGTAGCGATCGGCGGCGCTTTTACCCTGCATCGCCTGCACCATGCTGCGGCCCATCTCGCTGGTGAGATAAGTATCTTCACCAAACCCTTCCGAGCCCCGCCCCCAGCGCGGTTCACGGGTGACATCCACCATCGGTGCCCAGGTCATATTCAGGCCATCGTCGGCCGCCTCATAGGCGGAAACGCGCCCGACCTCTTTCACCGCATCCAGATCCCAGCTCGACGCCAGCGCCAGGGGAATAGGAAAAATGGTGCGCTGGCCGTGGATGACGTCGAAGGCGAAAAAGAGTGGGATCTTCAGCCGGCTGAGCTGCATCGCCTGATCCTGCATAGCGCGGATATCCGGGCGGGTCACCGTGTTAAAGATCGCACCAACCTGACTCTTCTGAATCATGTCGCGAATCGCTTCTTTGGGATTATCCGGTCCGACGCTGATTAAACGTAGCTGACCGATCTTTTCGTCCAGCGTCATTTTTTTCAGCAGCTGGTTAACGAAGGCATCCCGCGCCTGTTCGGTCATCGGGTGGTGACCTGGCACGGTCTCAGCCAGTGCCGGTTGCATCGCGAGGGAAACGGCGAGACTAACAGAGTAAATCCATTTCATCAGGTTGGGTTCTCATAAGTAACTGCGCAATATCGTATTAACAGGCGGCAGTGTGCCACAAGATGAGAATAGCAGGTAGCGGCCAGAGTCACACTGCGAGGAGATGAGCGGACGTGCTACAGTTAAGGCGCACTGATAAGACAAGGGAATTGCTCATGATACCAACCTCTGCCCTGCTTTCTGACCTGCGCCGCCTGGTCGGCCCCTCTCATCTGCTGACTGAACCTGAACAGACCGCCCGCTATCGCAAAGGCTTTCGCTCCGGCGAAGGGGATGCGCTGGCCGTGGCGTTTCCCGGAACGCTGCTGGAGCTCTGGCGGGTTCTGCAAACGCTGGTCAGGGCGGATGTCATCATTCTGATGCAGGCGGCGAATACCGGCCTGACAGAAGGCTCGACGCCGCATGGCGACGACTACGACCGCCCGCTGGTGATTGTCAGCACCCTGCGGCTGGATAAGCTGCAGCTGATCGACAACGGCCAGCAGGTGCTGGCTTTTCCCGGCAGCACCCTCTATCAGCTGGAAAAAGCGCTGAAGCCACTGGGACGCGAACCGCATTCGGTGATCGGCTCCTCCTGCATCGGCGCGTCGGTCCTGGGCGGCATCTGCAATAACTCCGGCGGTTCGCTGATCAAACGCGGCCCGGCCTACAGTGAAATGGCCCTGTTTGCCCGAATCGATGCGGAGGGCAAACTGCGGCTGGTGAACCATCTGGGCATTGAATTAGGCAGCACGCCGGAAGAGATTCTGGGCCGGCTGGATGACGATCGCTGGCAGCCTGAGGATGTGCAGCACGATGGCCGCCACGCCTCTGACCACGAATATGCTGACCGCGTGCGTGACGTGAATGCCGATACGCCCGCCCGCTATAACGCCGATGCGCGCCGTCTGTTTGAAGCCTCGGGTTGTGCCGGCAAGCTGGCGGTGTTTGCCGTGCGACTGGATACCTTTGCCAGTGAACCTCAGCAGCAGGTGTTCTATATCGGCACCAACGAGCCTGCCGTCCTCACCGATATCCGCCGTCATATCCTGGCGCACTTCACCCATCTGCCGGTGGCGGGCGAATATATGCACCGCGACATTTATGACATTGCGGAGGTCTACGGCAAAGATACCTTCCTGATGATCGACAGGCTCGACACCGACAAAATGCCGCTGTTCTTCACGCTGAAGGGACGGGTCGATGCCTGGCTGAACAAACTCGCCTTCGTTAAACCGCACTTCACCGACCGCCTGTTGCAGCGCCTGAGCCGGCTGTTCCCGGCGCATCTGCCCAAACGCATGAAGCAGTATCGTGACAGATATGAACATCATCTGATGCTGAAGATGTCTGGTGAAGGCGTTGCGGAAGCGCGTAACTACCTGCGCGACTTCTTCCGTGAAGGCGGAGGTGAATTCTTTGAGTGCGAAGGCAAAGAGGGGGCGCACGCTTTTCTGCATCGGTTCGCCGCTGCAGGGGCGGCCGTACGCTATCACGCGGTGCACGCTGACGAGGTCGAGGATATTCTGGCGCTGGATATCGCCCTGCGTCGCAACGATGCTGACTGGTTTGAAACGCTGCCTGAAGCGATCCGCGCTTCACTGAGCCATCGCCTCTACTATGGTCACTTCTTCTGTCACGTCTTCCATCAGGATTACATCGTCAGAAAAGGCGTCGATGTGCATGCCCTGAAAGCGCAGATGCTGGAGATTCTGCAGGCGCGCGGCGCGGAATACCCCGCCGAGCACAATGTGGGCCATCTCTATCAGGCGAAACCGCAGCTGGCGGCCTTCTATCGTCAGCTCGATCCCACCAACAGCTTTAATCCCGGCATCGGCAAAACCAGCAAGCAAAAAGGCTGGGCAGTAAAGCAGCCGTAATCCGCTAACCGGCCCGCCTGCTCATCAGAGCCGGCGGGCTGATTAAGGCTATTCAGATAACATCCGCATTAAAAACAGTTAACCTCCTTTCTTATATCTTTCCTTATTATTTATAAAGCGATTCTGTTCTGCGTAATATTTCACAAAAGATCGCCCTGCCAATTGATCATCCGCCAGCCGGAAAATAGAGTGCCGTTGAAAAATAACAGAAAAAGAGAGGATGCCTTATTCAGGCAGCGCTGACCCTCACGGGTAGCGCACTATCCGTTTCAGCAGGGATGAATCATGATGTTAAAGCGATACCTTATGGCGCTCACGCTACTGAGCCTTGCAGCCTCAGTTTACGGCAGCGTGTCAGTTGAGCGGGGAGTGAATCCAATCCGTCACTTCAGGCTCACCTGTCAGGTCAGCGATAATCAGGCTGCCCTTCATGGCACCGACTGTGCCGCAGTGGGGGCCGACTTCGCCGCCTGCAATCGCGCCACCCTTACCCTGACTAACAACGGCCCGGCCCTGACGGACAGGCACTGGGCCCTCTACCTGAGCAACGTCCATCAGAGGCTGCGGATCGATCATGACCAGTTCAGAATGACCCACCTTGTCGGCGGTTTAACCCGGCTGGAGCCAACAGAGAAGTTCACCGGCCTTGGCGCAGGCGAATCGGTGCAGGTTCCCGTCGTCAGCGAATACCGGCAGCCGTTCGCGCACAAACGCCCGGACAGAGCAGAGGATCGCCTCCTCGTCTCTTTGGGGTCGCAGAACGACGATCAGGGCCGGCGTAAACCAGCCCTGTAGCCTTAAACCCGCTTCTCTTCGGGTTCCGCATCCGGCTGCTGACGGCGTTCGATAATCATGGTCTGCGGTGTGGAAAGCAGGATGCCCTCTTTACGCAGGCGCGTCAGGATATCGAACAGCAGGTCGCTTTTGGCGCCGGAAATCTGGCGCTGCCCGGCCACGTTACCGGTCACGCTCAGCACAATCCCCTGCTGGGTCAGATCTTTAAACGAAACGGACGGCTCTGGCGTCTCCAGAATGCGTTCGTTTTCGTTGTAAACATCGAGCAGAATATCGCGCACTTTTACCGGATCGATGTTGAGCGGGAAGGTCAGCGTAATCGTCACCACCCCCTGCGCATTGCCCATCGTGGCGTTGCGCACGTTCTGCGAGATAAACTGCGAGTTCGGCACGATGACCGTGGATTTGTCACCCAGCTGGATCTCGGTGGCACGCACGTTAATCCGGCGGATATCCCCTTCGATGCCGCTGATGGTCACCAGATCGCCCACCTTCACCGGCCGCTCGGTTAGCAGAATCAGGCCCGAAATAAAGTTCTTCACGATCTCCTGCAGGCCGAAACCGATACCGACCGACAGCGCACTGACGATCCAGGCCAGCTTGTTCCACTGCAGCCCCATGATCGACAGGGTCAGCAGGATGATCAGCACGTAACCGATGTTGCTGAACAGCGTCACCAGCGACACCCGCATCCCCACATCCATGGTGGTTTTCGGCAGGAAGTCGGTATCAAGCCAGCGACGCACTGAGCGCAGCACATAGATGCCGACAATCAGGCAGATCAGCGCATTAACCATGTGTGCCGGAACGATATTCAGGGACTCCAGCCCTTTCCCGCCCCAGAACTCAATCACCTTCTGCAGCAGCTCAATCGGCGTTGAGGAGGCGAACGTCCCGTTGACCAGCGCCAGCGCCACAAACAGCACCAGGATGGTCTTACCGATCGCCGTCAGCAGCGTGGCGGTTTGCTGCAGATGACGCTCATTGATGTTGAGCGAACTCTGAATGCGGCGGCCGGTTGCGTTGCTGGTCGAAAAGAGACTCTCACAGCCATCGTTCAGCAGATGGCTCAGGAAGTAGAAGGAGCCAAACAGCAGACCACACCAGATCACCTCATAACTCAGGAAGCGTGCCAGCGTGACATAACCGACCAGCAGCGAGATCAGGATCGCGAGCGCGGTCAGGGTCAGCCCCAGCTGGATCAGCCCGACCAGCGTAGAGCGGGCTTCCGGCGGCGTGCCTGCCAGCGTCATGCGACGACGGACGCGGTTGGTGCGCATGCTGATGGCCAGCGCGGTACTGCCTATCAGCAGCGCCGTCAGGCCGTTAGCAAAAATGGTGGTATTCAGGCTGGTGCCGACGCTGTAGTTGAAGGCCTCCACCGTCTGGAAGATAAACACCAGCACCGCGGTAATCGGCGGGAACGGTTTGAGCGCCAGCGCCACTTCATTGGAGATGGCGGGCAAACGCCAGCTCGGCCGCCGCGTGGAGAGAAACGCACGCCCCAGTCCGGCGATCAGGCCACAAAAGACGCTGAGCTGAACCAGCCGATCGACAAAGTCCTGCACATTTTCCGAGACCTCATCGCGGCGGGTAAACGCCAGAGCGATAAAGTTAAAGGTGAGCACCACCGCCACCAGCGTGGTCAGGGCAATCGCGGCCGCCAGGAAGCTGCGGCGCAGTTTGCCTTCCGGCAACTTGTGAATGCTGACCCAGGCGAGAAACTCCTCGCTGTAACGACGACCCACCGTCATCACCAGCAGCGCCGCCAGCAGCCAGAGCGTGCTGCCTATCCGCCAGCCCGGCTCCCAGGAGAGCGCCGCGGTGTCCTGCAGCTCCTGCAGAAACTCGCCAATCTTCTCACCGTCCAGGTCCTGACTGTTGGTCAGGGGAGACCAGAAACGCGCCCCGAGAATAGTACCGGAATTGAGCGCCAGCTGACTTTTCAGCTGGTCACGGCGAAGGTTAACAATCTGCGACGACAGCGTTAAGGCACCATTTTTAATGCCCTCTGCCTGCTTGATCTGGTCGTCGAGTTTGCTTTTCTGACTCTCCAGCGCGTTTCGCTTGCGCGTCACCTCCGGCGTCTCTTTTACCCCGCTGTCAGCTTTGGGGGCCGGACCCAGCACCTGCAACTGCGCTTCCAGCTGCTGGCGATCGGGGATCAGCGCCTGACCCAGCGTGTCGGCATTGCCGGAAAGCTCCAGCGCCATCTCATTCAGCTGATTCAGTTTGTTTTCGCCTGCGTCGCCTGACACCTGGCTCTTAATCTTATCGAGGATCTTCTGCATTTTCGGCAGTTCAACCGAAGCATTCAGCTTTGGCTGGGCATCCTGTTCCTGTTCCTGTGCCGCCGCGGTGATATCATCCGCCGCCTGCGACACCGCCGGGGCAAACGCCACCAGCGTCAGCATTAACCATGCAAAAAAGGATCTTATAAACATATGTGTAAAATTCCGGCAGCTTATATCAGGCGATCGTCCCTCGCCAGTCGCGCGTAGTGTAGGACGTTGCAAGGGATGGCAATATAGGAATAACGGGTATTTTTCGGGCTAATTCCGGGCAGACCGCGCGCGTTACGCCGCTGCCCGGTTCGTCCGGCGCCGCTGCTCAGGCAGCAGACAGCGCCGGGTAACACAGCAGCCGATCTCGGCTCTCTTTACTCTACACCGGCACTGCTGTCCCCATTGCTGGCGACCTGGCCCGACTTCTGCTTTTTGTACGCCAGCGCAGCCGCAGGCACCGGCGCGGCTTTTCCGGTCTCGATCCAGCTGCGCAGACGGTTCGCATCAGCAAAATGGGTATATTTGCCGAAGGCATCCAGCACCACCAGCGCCACCGGGCGGTTGTTGATCATGGTGCGCATCACCAGGCAGTGCCCCGCCTCGTCGGTGTAACCGGTTTTGGTCAGCTGGATATGCCAGTCATTTTTATAGACCAGATGGTTGGTGTTGCGAAACGGCAGTGCATAGCTCGGATGGGCAAACACGGCCGTCTCTTCTTTGGTGGTGCTGAGGGCGCCGAGCAGCGGATATTCCCGCGTCGCCTTAAGTAATTTGACCAGATCCTGGGCGCTGGAGACGTTTTGCGTCGACAGGCCGGTCGGTTCCACGTAGCGGGTCTGTTTCATACCCAGCGACCGCGCTTTGGCATTCATCGCCCGGATAAAGGCGTTGTATCCGCCCGGATAGGCATGGGCCAGGCTGGCGGCAGCGCGGTTCTCCGAGGACATCAGCGCCAGCAGCAGCATGTTGCGGCGGCTGATCTGGCTGTTGAGCTTAACGCGTGAGAAGACGCCACGCATTTCCGGCGTCTGGCTGATATCGACGGTTAACATCTCGTTCATCGGCAGGTGCGCATCCAGTACCACCATCGCCGTCATCAGCTTGGTGATAGAGGCAATCGGCCTGACCCGATCCGGGTGACTGGAAAAGAGCACTTTATTATTGGTGAGGTCGACAATCATCGCACTGCCAGAGGCAATCTGCGGCTGAGCAATAGGCGTAAGCTGCGACAGGGAAGTGGTCGCCTGAGCCGGAAGTGAAACAATCTGCCCGGAAACGAGCAGTGCCAGCGAAAGCAGGCTGGAACGAATTTTTGCAGACATCGTAGAAAAACCCGGTTGATGTTATGTACTGTGCCAGAGAGACACAGGCCGCCCGCTTCAGTCACGTCGGCGCGCGGGCTGGCAGCAGCATCATACGCGGAAGGTTAAGAAATTTCCTGGGGAGAGTGTATCCGGGCGTAAAAAGAAAACTGCCGCCAGACCGGCGGCAGTGGTTGTCTAGAACAGGCGGGGGCCATATCCCCACAGCACGACGGTCAGGGCCAGTAACACTTCAAACACCAGCACACCAATCGCCAGGGTGGAGCCGGAGAAGCGCAGGCTCTCTTCACGGTCGATGTTCAGAAACAGCGGAATGCCGATATAGAGCAGGTAGCCGGTGTAGAGCAGCGCCAGCGCACCCGCCAGCACGCAGAGCCAGACCAGCGGATAGAGCGCCACCAGCCCGCTGAGAAACAGCGGTGTCGCCACATAACCCGCGAAGACGGTACAGCGCTGCACGCCGGGCCGCTGCGGATAATCACGTGCCATCCAGTGGATCACCCGCCCCATCACCGCGACGCCACCGAGAATAATCAGATAGAACAGGATGCCGAGTCCAAGCCCGGTCGCCAGGTTAAGTTGCACAAATCGCCCCTCACCCAGGTTCCACCCCAGCTGGGTGGTCCCGATGAAGGCGCAGATCACCGGGATCGCCGCCATCAGCAGAACATGGTGGGTATAGTGGTGCGATACACTCTCATTCTCTTGCTTAATATCACGCATTTCCTGATTCGGATGCGCCAGAAGTCCCCAGACATGGTTCATACAGTCACTCCTCTGATGCAGTGGGCCGCCCGATGAGCATGCGTCTTTGGGGGCAGCGTCTTCTCAAGTATAAACGGCAGCAAAACTTTCGTGGCGACCGGACAAAAAAACAGCAGAAATAAACGCACCCGCGCGGCCCGGGCGGAAGCGAAGCCAATTCGCGTATAGACTTGAAGAAACAGCCACCGAACAGGGAGTGTCACTTTGCATCTGGATATCAACGCATTAATTACGCAGTACGGTTATCTGGCACTGTTGATTGGCTGTATTGCCGAGGGGGAGACATTTACCTTACTGGGTGGCGTGGCTGCCCATGAAGGACTGCTGCACTATGCGGGCGTGGTGCTGGCTGCGATGGGCGGCGGGATCATCGGCGACCAGCTGCTCTACTGGATTGGCCGCCGCTGGGGAACGCGCATTCTGCGCCGCTTTAAAAAGCATCAGGATAAGGTGGTGAAGGCGAACCGCCTGATCAAACGCCGTCCCAGCCTGTTTGTGATCGGCGTGCGCTTTATGTATGGCTTTCGCCTCATTGGTCCCATCATCATCGGGGCCAGCCGCCTCAAGCCAATGAAATTTTTTATCCTCAACATCATCGGTGCGGCCATCTGGGCGCTGATCTTTGTCACCCTGGGCTATTTTGCGGGCGGCATTATCGCGCCGTGGCTGCATAAACTCGATCAGCATCTGAAACATCTGCTCTGGCTGGTGGGTGCGGTGGTGGTCGCCTTTGTCCTGCGCTGGGTGATCCGGCGCTGGCATCACCGTCGGGCCGATCAATAACCGCTGACAGCGGCCCAAACGAAGCCGCATCGGCATGCTCAGCTATAGTTAACAGCACACTGACAGGGAGATGAGCATGAGCAAGGTAAAACGTAAGATTGAAGAGCATGGCGTCATTGGCGATCTCCGCACCTGTGCACTGGTGGCGAATGACGGGACGATTGATTATCTCTGCTGGCCTGAACTCGACAGCCCGTCGGTCTTCTCTGCCCTGCTCGACAGCGACGATGCCGGCCTCTTCTCCCTCTCGCCGGACTGGCCCGATGCGCGCCGTCAGCAGCTCTACCTGCCCGACACCAATATTCTGCAGACCCGCTGGCTGGATGAGCAGGGGGTCGCAGAAATTACCGACTATATGCCGATTTGCGATGACAGGGAGAAGCTGCCGCGCCTGATCCGCCGGGTCAAAATGGTTCGCGGCAGCGCGACCTTTACCCTGCGCTGTTCACCACGTCACGACTATGCCCGGGCGCAGACGCGCGCCGAGGCCCATCACGGCTGTATCGATTTTCATGCCGAAGGTCAGCCCTCGCTGCGTCTCGCCGCCAGCGTCGTCATGACGCTGGAGGATGAGAGCGCGACCGCCGTCTTTACCCTGCAGCCGGGCGAACATGCGCAGTTTGAATTTGGCAGCGTCGACGATGCCCATATCAAAGCGCTGGCGACCGAACACTGCTTTGAAGATACCCTTAACTACTGGCGCCGCTGGAGCGCAAAGAGCACCTATCAGGGCCGCTGGCGTGAAATGGTGCAGCGCTCCGCGCTGGTGCTGAAGCTGCTCACCTCACATCAGTATGGCTCCATTGCGGCGGCGGCAACCTTTGGCCTGCCCGAAGAGCTGGGCGGTGAACGAAACTGGGACTACCGTGCCTCCTGGATCCGCGACGCCTCATTCAGCATGTATGCCCTGATGCGGCTGGGCTATACCGATGAAGCCAAACACTTTACGGCGTGGGTGGGTCGCTGCGTCGAGAACAGCCATCACGATGAGATGCGCCTGCAGGTGATGTACCGGCTGGACAGCGGCACCGAACTGCATGAGATGGAGCTGCTCAACCTCTCCGGCTACGGCGATTCCCGGCCGGTGCGCATCGGCAACGATGCCTGGCAGCAGACCCAGCTCGACATCTATGGCGAGCTGATGGATGCGATCTATCTGGCCAATAAATATGGCGAGGCGATCTCTCAGCGCGGCTGGGAGCACGTCGTGAAAATGATCGACTGGCTGTGCGACAACTGGGACCAGCCCGATGCCGGGATCTGGGAGATGCGCGGTGAACCGGAACATTTCCTGCATTCACGGCTGATGTGCTGGGTGGCGATGGACCGCGCGCTGCGTCTGGGCATGAAGCGATCGCTGCCGATGCCCTATCAGCGCTGGGATGAGGCGCGGCGTAAGATCCGCGAAGATATCTGGGCCAATTTCTGGAACGAGGAGCGCGGGCACTTCACCTCCACGCGCCACGGCGACTATCTCGACGCCTCCATGCTGCTGATGCCACTGGTGCGCTTTGTCGGTGCCACTGACCCGGACTGGCTCTCTACGCTGGACGCGATCAAAAAGGACCTGGTCAGCGATGGCATGGTGCGGCGTTACAATATTCATGAAACCCCGGCCGATGGCCTGCAGGGAGGAGAAGGCTCTTTCGGTGCCTGTTCCTTCTGGTATGTGGAGTGCCTGGCGCGCGCAGGCCGGATACAGGAGGCGCATTTTGAGTTTGAGAAGCTGCTGAGCTACGCCAATCCGCTGGGCCTTTACGCCGAGGAGTTTGACAGCCACGGGCATGCGCTGGGCAATACGCCGCAGGCGCTGACGCACCTGGCGTTAATCAGCGCCGCCTTTTTCCTGAACCGGAAACTCAGCGGGGAACAGACCCAGTGGCAGCCGTAGTCATCGCGGTTTTCAGCGCCCTCTTTTCCCGAAAGACGCTCATCTCTGCACGGTTTTAGGTAAAGTATTACTGTCAGGTTAAAATCCTGATTCACAACATCAGATCAATGAACATATAATGCGCAGCAGGTCACACTGGCCGGCATGAATTCGATACTTTGACCAGCCTGAAACAGGGCGATAAAGACTTGTAAAATATGAAAATGATTCGCGCTTTCGCTTCAATCGCACTGGCTCTGGCGGCGTTCAGCCAGTCAGCCTTTGCTGTGGTTTACCCGTTACCGCCGGCTAACAGCCGTCTGATCGGGGAAAATATTGAAATTACCGTTCCTGAAGACAGCAAATTGCCGCTGGAAGCTTTTGCGGCGCAGTATCAGATGGGCCTCAGCAACATGCTGGAAGCCAATCCGGGCGTTGACGTTTATCTGCCGAAAGCGGGCAGCAAAATGATTATCCCACAGCAGCTGATCCTGCCTGACGCCCCGCGCGAAGGCATTGTGATCAACAGCGCCGAAATGCGTCTTTACTACTATCCGAAAGGCAGCAAAACCGTGGTTGTCCTGCCGATTGGTATCGGTGAGCTGGGTAAAGATACCCCGATCAACTGGACCACGGCGGTTGAACGCAAAAAAGATGGCCCGACCTGGACGCCAACCAAAGGGATGCACGCCGACTACGCCGCTCGCGGTGAAACGCTGCCTGCCGTCTTCCCGGCTGGCCCGGACAACCCGATGGGCCTCTATGCGCTCTACATCGGTCGTCTCTATGCGATTCACGGCACCAACGCCAACTTCGGTATCGGCCTGCGCGTGAGCCACGGCTGTGTGCGTCTGCGTGCGGATGACATCAAGTGGCTGTATCAGAATGTGCCGGTCGGCACCCGCGTTCAGTTCGTTGACCAGCCGGTGAAAGCCTCGGTTGAGCCAGACGGTTCACGTTACCTTGAAGTGCATAACCCGCTGTCGACCACCGAAGAGCAGTTCAACTCCCGTGAGCTAGTACCGATCACGCTGACCCAGGCCGTGACCAAAGTGCTGGCTGATGGCAGCATCAATCAGGATCAGGTTAACGCCGCGATTCAGAGCCGTACCGGTATGCCGGTAAAAGTGAACGGCGTGGAGAACAACGTTCAGACTGCGCCTGTTCAGGTGCCGGAAAACTCACAGGCCGCCCCTCAGGAGCAGCCAATGACCCCGGTGACGCCTCAGGGTGCCAGCAGTGATACTGCGCAGCCTCAGCAGCCCGCCACTGAGCAGGCCGCCCCAATCACACCAGCAGCACCTGCAGCAGCGGCCAATACCAACTCGTAATCACCGCCCTGCTCTGATAAGCCAGCGCCTGTCGCTGGCTTTTTTATTGCCCGCACTACGCCGCCCGACCCGCCCTCTCCGGCAAATTTTCACCTCTGCCCATCATTTTTCTGTCATAGAAAGCGCGTATCACACAGCGATAACCCGGTGCAGATCAGCACCCGCTATCCGCCACATGAGGTACACCATGAGCGAAAACAGTCTCCCCTCATCCGTCCGGGGCCGGCCTGATTTCAACGGCAAAGGCAGTCGCTTCAGTAAACCGCTGTTTTTTATTCTGCTGGTCGCGGGTCTTGCGTTCGCCGGCCTCAACCTGGTCAGTGACGTTGAAGAGACCAACATGCCGGTCACCAGCCTCCTGCCCTTCTTTCTGCTGGGCATGGCGCTGCTGATTGCGCTCGGCTTTGAGTTCGTCAATGGCTTTCACGATACCGCCAACGCGGTCGCCACGGTGATCTATACCCATTCGCTGACGCCCGGCGTCGCCGTGGTCTGGTCCGGTTTCTGTAATTTTATGGGCGTGCTGCTCTCCAGCGGCGTGGTGGCGTTTGGCATTATCTCACTGCTGCCGGTGGAGCTGATCCTGCAGGCCAGCAGCGGCAACGGCTTCGCGATGGTCTATGCACTGCTCTTTTCCGCCATGATCTGGAATCTCGGCACCTGGTATTTTGGCCTGCCCTCCTCCTCCTCCCACACCCTGATTGGCTCCATCATCGGCGTCGGCGTCGCCAACGCGATGCTGCACGGGCGCAACGGCCTGAGCGGCGTGGACTGGGATCAGGCGCTGAAGGTGGGCTATGCCCTGCTGCTCTCGCCGGTGGTGGGTTTCGTCTGTGCCGGGCTGCTGCTGTGGGTCATGAAACGCTTTATCCGCAATCGCCAGCTTTACCGTGCGCCCCAGAGCGATCAGCCGCCGCCAGTCTGGATCCGCGGCCTGCTGATCCTGACCTGTACCGGCGTCTCCTTTGCACACGGCTCTAACGACGGGCAGAAAGGGATGGGGCTGATAATGCTTATCCTGGTCGGCACCATGCCGATCGCCTACGCCCTGAACCGATCGCTTCCCGCCGACCAGATCCCGCGCGTGGCCGCGCTGACCGAAGTGACCGCACATCAGCTGCGCCAGCTGCAACCGGCGGCGGTACACCCTCCGGCGGCCCGCGACGTGCTGACCGGTTTTGTCCGCAGCAACCGGATGAACAGCGAGGTGTTACCGGCGCTGGCGATGACGCTCAATGACGTGGGTGATGAGATTCGCCGCTATGGCTCGATGGATAACATCCCCGCCCAGGCGGTGACCAACACCCGCAACCAGATGTATCTGGCATCAGAGTCGATCAAGCATCTGCAGACCGCAAAGGTCACGCTGCCGCAGGAGACGGAACGCAATCTGAAAGCCGTGAAAAGCGAACTCGACAGCGCCACCCGCTTTATTCCGATGTGGGTCAAAGTGGTGGTGGCGATTGCGCTGGGGCTTGGCACGATGGTGGGCTGGCGGCGGATTGTGGTCACGGTGGGAGAACGCATCGGCAAAACCCATCTCAGCTATGCGCAGGGCGCCAGTGCCGAACTGGTGGCGATGGCGACCATTGGCGCGGCGGACGGGTTCGGTTTGCCGGTTTCCACCACCCATGTGCTCTCCTCGGGCGTGGCGGGCACCATGGCGGCCAACCGCTCCGGCCTGCAGCTTGCCACGCTGCGCAACCTGGCTATTGCCTGGGTCTTAACCCTGCCGGTCTCCGTTCTGCTCTCCGCCCTGCTCTACGGGCTGTTTACCCGAATCTGATGACCCGGCGGCTCACCCGCTGGTGAGCCGCTGCTGAGCGCAGAGCCGCAGGGTAATCAGCAGCGCACCCAGGACCATGATCGCCGCCGCCAGGTAGACCGACTGCATGCCCCAGTGTCCGATAAAGAGTCCCGCCACCGGGCCGGTCAGGCCCAGCCCCAGATCGAGAAAGGCGGAGTAGGTGCCGAGCGCCGATCCCTGATCCTGACGCTCAACCCGCTTAACGGCTTCCACCCCCAGGGCCGGAAAGACCAGCGAAAAACCGCTGCCGGTCAGAAACGCCCCCGCCCCCACCAGCCACGCGCTGTCCGCCTGCCAGATCATCAGCAGCCCCACACACTCCAGCAGAAAGGAGAACAGCGAGACGCGCAGCCCGCCAAAGCGGGTGATAAAGCGTCCGAAGCCGAGACGCACCAGCACAAAACCCAGGCTGAACAGCGTCAGCGCATAGGCCGCGCCCTGCCAGTTGCGGCTGGCAAAGTAGAGGGTAATGAAGGTGGCAATCACGCCAAAGCCGATGGTGCCGAAGCCCAGCGCCAGACCGTAGAGCCAGACGCGGGAAAAGACGCGATGAAACGGAATGCGCTCGCCCAGGCTGACGGTGACGGCGGGTTTGCGGCTCGCCATCAGATAGCCTGCTATCCCCATCACCGCAATCAGGCCAGCGAAGCCGCTCATGCCGAACTGACCGTTGAGCATCACGCCCAGCGGCGCGCCCACCGCCATCGCCAGATAGGTGGCGACGCCGTTCCAGGAGATCACGCGGGCGGTCTGCAGCGGCCCGACGATGTTCATGCCCCACAGGGTGGAGCCGGTGCTGCTGAAGCTTTCGCCCACCCCAAGAAACAGCCGTCCGACAGCCAGCAGCGTCAGGCTCAGCCATGACCAGTTGCTCAGCAGGGCGGCGACGATGGTCAGCACCCCGCTCATGCCGCAGCAGAGCAGGCCCAGCATCACCACGCTTTTAGGGCCAAGCCGGTCGGCCAGACGGCCCGACTGAGGACGGCTGAGCAGCGTCGCGAAATACTGAATACTGATAATCAGCCCGGCGATAAACGAGCTGAAGCCGAGATGATTTTTGACAAAGCCCGGCAGCACAGCCAGCGGCAAGCCGACGGAGAGATAGCAGATGAAGGTGAAAACGATAACGGAAAGGATACGTTTGTTGAGCTGGCTGTTGCTCAACACAGCGGTGTCAGACATAGCAGACTTGCGGTGAAGGAAATTTGGCTCACTATACCGTCAGGCCGCTAAGGGGTCGCCTGATTTTTTATCACAAACCATGAACCGTCGCGTGACGATCGATCGCCTGTGCAATGTCGCCCGACGATTTTAACGCCCGGATTTCGCTGAACAGGCCATCCGCTTCTGCATACGCTTTGCGCAGATAGCCAAGCCACTGTTTGATGCGCGCGACGTGATAGAGTCCGGTGTCACCCTGCTTTTCCAGCCGGCTATATTTCTGCAACAGGCGCACCACCTCAGGCCAGGCCATTGGCGGCTCGTTGTATTTGACCACCCGGCTCAGGTTAGGGATGTTCAGCGCACCGCGGCCAATCATCACCGCATCGCAGCCGGTGACCGCCATACAGTTCTGCGCGCTCTGCCAGTCCCGGATTTCACCGTTAGCAATCACCGGAATGCGCAGCCGCTGACGAATCTCGCCAATCGCCTGCCAGTTGATCGCCTCGGCACGGTAGCCCTCTTCCTTGGTTCGTCCATGCACCACCAGCTCACTGGCTCCCGCCTGCTGTACGGCATCGGCGATCTCCAGGCTGCGGGCGCTGGAATCCCAGCCGAGCCGCACTTTCACCGTGACCGGTAAGTCAGCAGGCACCGCTTCACGCATCGCTTTCGCGCCGCGATAGATCAGATCGGGATCTTTAAGCAGGGTCGCCCCGCCTCCGCTGCCGTTGACCAGCTTAGAGGGACAACCGCAGTTGAGATCCACCCCCCAGGAGCCCAGCGCCACCGCACGGGCGGCGTTCTCGGCTAACCATTCGGGGTGCTGCCCCAGCAGCTGCATCCGCACCCGCGTGCCGGAAGGCGTGCGGCTGTTGTTATGCAGCTCGGGGCAGAGACGATAAAAGGATTTTACCGGCAGCAGCTGATCGACCACGCGCAAAAACTCGGTGATGCAGAGATCGTAGTCGTTCACTTCCGATAACAGCTGACGCACCAGCGAATCAAGCACGCCCTCCATCGGCGCCAGTAAAACCCTCATACTCAGACGTTCCCGGTGCGCTTCGGTGCCGGACGACGCGGACGGGAAGCGGGCTTGTCGCCCTGAGGCGCAGGCTGCCCCTGACGACGAGGCTGAGGACGCTTGTCGCCGGATGAACGTGGTGCACCTGCACCCTGTCCGCCCTGACCACGACCGCGCCCGCCGCCTGCCCCGCCGCGCGACTGCTGCTGGCGACCGTTGATGATAGGCTCCGCTTTGATGCTCGGATCGGGTTCATAACCCGGAATCGCCAGGCGCGGGATTTCACGCTTCAGCAGGCGTTCGATATCACGCAGCAGTTTATGCTCATCGACGCAGACCAGTGACAGTGCCGCACCGGTGGCCGCCGCACGGCCGGTACGGCCAATACGGTGCACATAATCTTCGGCGACGTTGGGCAGCTCATAGTTGACCACGTGTGGCAGCTCTTCGATATCCAGGCCACGCGCCGCGATATCGGTCGCCACCAGCACGCGGATCCCGCCGGATTTAAAGTCAGCCAGCGCACGGGTACGGGCACCCTGGCTCTTGTTGCCGTGGATCGCGGCGGCGGTGATGCCATCTTTGCCCAGCTGCTCGGCAAGGTGGTTAGCGCCATGCTTGGTACGGGTAAAGACCAGCACCTGCTGCCAGTTCCCTTCGCCAATCAGCTGCGACAGCAGTTCCCGCTTGCGCTTCTTATCCACGAAGTGCACCTGCTGAGCAACCTGTTCAGAGGCGGTGTTGCGGCGCGCCACTTCCACCATTTCCGGGTTGGTCAGCAGTTTTTCAGCCAGGCCTTTGATCTCATCTGAGAAGGTGGCCGAGAAGAGCAGGTTCTGACGCTTAGCCGGCAGGCGCGCCAGCACACGACGGATGTCGTGGATAAAGCCCATATCGAGCATCCGGTCCGCTTCATCCAGCACCAGAATTTCGACCTTAGAGAGGTCAACCGCATTCTGATGCGCCAGATCCAGCAGACGACCTGGTGTCGCCACCAGCACGTCGACGCCGCCACGCAGTTTAACCATCTGCGGATTGATGCTGACGCCACCAAACACCACCATCGACCGCAGCGGGAGATATTTGCTGTAGTCACTGACATTTTCGCCGACCTGCGCCGCGAGTTCACGGGTCGGGGTCAGGATCAGGGCGCGCACCGGGCGACGGCCGCGCACCGGCGTGGTGGTCGCAGAGAGTTTTTCAAGCAGAGGTAAGGTAAAGCCGGCCGTCTTGCCGGTGCCGGTCTGGGCGCTCGCCAGCAGATCGCGGCCTGCCAGCACCACAGGAATCGCCTGGCGCTGGATAGGTGTAGGTTCGCTGTAGCCTTGTTCGGCGACCGCGCGCAAAATATCGGCACTCAGGCCGAGAGAGTCAAAAGACATTACGTGATTTACTCCGGTCCGCTCTGTCCGTGATTCACGGTGTAGTTTTCAGAGGGATAGTGACGGCAGCTGGGGCTGACGCGTGAAAAGGGCACAAACTACGATGCGTAAGCGGGCGAGTGTAGCAGCTTTAGAGCAAGTGTGCGAGATAGCTCACATTTACATACACATCTTCCCTGCCCCATAAACAGGAAGGCCACCTTTCGGTGGCCTTCAACTTAGCTACGTTTTTTTTCGATGCGCCGTGGCGGTTCTTTCGCCAGCAGCGACACCAGCGCCGGACCCAGCAACATAACCACGCCGAGGCACGCCAGCAGCAGGTTGTTGTGGTAGATCCGCGACACCAGGAACAGTGTCATCATGGCAGCGCCAAAGTAGTAAGTGGTGGTCGCTTCTTCAAGATAATCGCCAAGGGTCCGTAAACGGGCGATGCGCTGTGTTGCCAGCATGGCAACAAAAACCAGTGCGTAGACGGCCACCAGCGTGCTGCAGACATCGACCAGGGCCTTGTGCTTCCAGCCCCAGATCAGCGCAGCGATCACCAGCAGATGCATAACGATATGCATGTACGTCTGACCCGTGATGATTTGAATACGATTAGACCATTTCATTCAGTTCTCCTGGCAGACCCAACAGGTCGCCCAAGTGCTACCGGCACAAGCCGGAAACGGTTTCCTCAATGTAAAACAATTTTCGGATAACGCCTTAATTATCGCCCTCTCTTACCACCCATTTGTGACAAAGACTACACTTTGATTCTGGTGATGATGAAAAGGAGTGCGTCGCGAGTATGCCACAAAACACGCAAGGATTTTCAATAAAAGTCCTGACGATCAATACACACAAGGGTTTTGCCCCGTTTAATCGCCGCTTCATCCTGCCGGAATTACGCGAAGCCGTTCGCGCAACGTCGGCGGATGTGGTCCTTCTGCAGGAGGTGATGGGCACGCATGCCATCCATCCGCTTAACCATGACGCGTGGCCCGAGGCGCCACACTATGAGTTTCTGGCCGACACCATGTGGAACGATTTCGCCTACGGGCGCAATGCGGTCTACCCGGAAGGGCATCACGGTAATGCCGTGCTGTCGCGCTTTCCGATTGCAGCGTATGAGAACCGGGATATCTCGGTGGCGGGCAGTGAGAATCGCGGCATGCTGCACTGTCAGATCGCCCTGCCCGAGCCGCATGGCACGCTGCACGTTATCTGCGTGCACCTTGGCCTGAAGGCCTCGCACCGTCGCGCGCAGATGAAGATGATATGTGAAATGGTCACCTCGCTGCCGCCCGACGCGCCGGTTGTGGTGGCGGGTGATTTTAACGACTGGCAACGACGCGCTAACGCGATCTTAAAACAGGGCGCAGGCCTGAAAGAGGTATTCAGCATGAAAACCGGACGCCCGGCGCGCACCTTCCCGGCGCGCTTCCCGATTCTGCGGCTCGACCGCATCTATGTGCGCAATGCCACCGTCACGCACCCGTGGGCGCTGCCGCGTAAGCCGTGGTCCCATCTCTCCGACCATGCGCCGCTGGCCGTGGAGATTCACCTATGAATTTCAGCTGGCAGGAAGGCAACCGGCTGCTGTTGCTGGAAAATGGTGAGGCGTTTTTCCCGCGCGTCTTTGGTGCGATACAGCGGGCCGAGCGCACGGTGCTGATTGAAACCTTTATTCTGTTTGAGGATGAGGTCGGCAATGCCCTGCATCGCGAACTGCTGGCGGCGGCCCAGCGCGGGGTGCGGGTTGAAATCATGGTGGATGGCTACGGCTCCGCCGAACTCTCCGACAACTTTGTGAACAGCCTGACCAGCGCGGGCGTGCGCTTCATCTACTACGATCCGCGCCCGCTGGTGATGGGCATGCGTACTAACGTGTTCCGCCGCCTGCACCGCAAAACCGTGGTGGTGGATGATGTGGTGGCCTTTGTGGGCGGCATCAACTTCTCTGCCGAGCACAACACCGACTACGGCCCCGAGGCCAAGCAGGATTATGCGGTGCAGGTCAAAGGGCCGGTGGTGGGCGATATCGCCCGCTATCTGCAGCAGGCGATTGGCAGTGAACAGCCTACCCGCCGCTGGTGGGGGTCGCGGTCTCACCGTCCGGCGGTCAATGCCAGACCCGGCGATGCCCAGGTGCTCTATGTCTATCGCGACAATGACGAACATCGCGACGACATTGAAATGCACTACCTTGAGATGCTGCGCGAGGCGAAGCGGGATGTGATTATCGCTAACGCCTACTTCTTTCCCGGCTACCGGCTGTTGCGTGAGATGCGCAACGCGGCGCAGCGCGGTGTCAGGGTGCGGCTGATTGTGCAGGGCGAGCCGGATATGCCAATTGTGAAAGTGGGCGCGGAGTTGCTCTACAACTATCTGGTCGATGGCGGGGTTGAAGTGTACGAATATATCCGTCGTCCGCTGCACGGCAAGATCGCGGTGAAGGACGATCAGTGGGCCACCGTCGGCTCCAGCAATCTCGATCCACTCAGCCTGTCACTCAACCTGGAAGCCAACCTGATCATTCACGACCGGCCGTTTAACCAGACGCTGCGTGACAACCTTGAAGCGCTGCTGGCAAAGGATTGTCAGCGGGTGCAGGAGGATCGTCTGCCCCCGCGCAACTGGTGGCAGCTCAGCAAAAGCGTGGTGGTCTTCCACTTCCTGCGCCATTTCCCGGCTATTGCGGGCTGGTTACCGGCGCACACACCGCGGCTGGCCCAGGTGGCTGCCCCGGTGCAGCCCGAAATGGAGACACAGGATCGCGTAGAAGCCGACAACCAGGGAGCAAAATCCTGATGGCAAAAAAACATCCACGCTGGCAACTGGCAAAAAAGATCCTCACCGTGCTCTTCTTTATCGCGGTGGTGGTACTGCTGGTGGTTTATGCCCGCAAAGTGAACTGGGAAGATGTTTATGACGTCATCGTTAACTATAACCGCTTTGTGGTTCTGACCGCCGCCGGACTGGTGGTGCTAAGTTACCTGGTCTACGGCTGCTATGACCTTATCGGGCGCGCCTACTGCGGGCATAAGCTGGCGAAGCGGCAGGTGATGCTGGTGTCATTTATCTGTTACGCCTTTAACCTGACGCTGAGCACCTGGGTCGGCGGCGTGGCGATGCGCTACCGGCTCTACTCCCGTCTGGGACTCGACAGCGCGACCATCACCCGCATCTTCTCCCTGAGCATCGCCACCAACTGGCTGGGCTACATTCTGCTGGCTGGCGTGGTGTTCAGTGCAGGCATGGTCTCCATCCCCGGCGGCTGGTTTATCGGTGAGACCACCCTGCGGCTGATCGGTGTGGTGCTGCTGGTGCTGGTGGCGTTCTACCTCTGGGCCTGTGCCTTCTCGAAACAGCGACGCTGGACGGTCAAAGGGCAGACGCTGCAGCTCCCCTCGCTGCGTATGGCGCTGCTGCAATTTGCCGTCTCCTGCGCTAACTGGATGGTGATGGGGGCGATTATCTGGCTGCTGCTGGGGCGTGATGTCGGCTATCCGATGGTGCTGGGCGTGCTGCTGATCAGCAGTATTGCCGGGGTGATCATTCATATTCCGGCTGGGATTGGCGTGCTGGAGGCGGTCTTCCTGGCGCTGCTCAGCGGTCAGCACGCCTCGCATGGCACCATTATCGCGGCGCTGCTCGCCTATCGCGTCCTCTATTTCATCCTGCCGCTGCTGCTGGCGCTGGTGCTCTATCTGGTTCTGGAGAGCCGGGCGAAGCATCTGCGTAAGAAAAACGAGCAGAAGCTTCAGAAGTCATCATAAAAAGGGGGAGGCGCAGCCGGTGCGCCTCCCCCTTTACCTCTCAGCCGTTCAGCGCGGCACTGGCCGCGAAACGGGTAGCCTGACTCAGCGACGGTTGCCCATAATCCGCAGCAGCATCAGGAAGAGGTTGATGAAGTCCAGATAGAGCGTTAACGCCCCCATGATCGAGTAGCGACGCAGGTTTTCCGTGTCGCGCGCATCAATCTGCTCACCGATATTTTTCAGCTTCTGGGTGTCATAGGCGGTCAGGCCGACAAACACCACCACTCCGATGTAGGTAATCGCCCACATCAGCGCCGGGCTCTTCAGCCAGAAGTTCACCAGCGACGCCAGCAGGATGCCAATCAGCGCCATGAACAGCAGACTGCCAAACCGGCTCAGATCGCGTTTGGTGGTGTAGCCGTAGAAGCTCATCGCGCCAAACATTCCGGCGGCGACAAAAAAGGTGCTGGCGATGGAGGAGGAGGTGTAAACCAGGAAGATGCTGGCCATCGTGACGCCGGTCAGCGCCGAATAGAGCATAAACAGCCCGGTCGCCACCGCCCCGCTCAGGCGATGCACCATGCCTGACAGGAAGAACACCAGCGCCAGCTGCGCGATAATCAGCCCGAAGAAGGTGATCCGGTTAGCGAAGACCAGCTCCATGACCGCAGGCGTACGTGCAGCAAACCAGGCGACAAACGCCGTCAGCAGCAGACCACAGGTCATCCAGCCATACACCTGGGCCATGTAAGCCTGAAGCCCGCGCGAGGCGGGTTGAACGATTGAATCCTGTCGTGGATATCGATCCATGATGCACCTCCTGATAAAGGGATGAGTAGTAAGACGCTCCACAGGGAGCCCTGTCAGATTGAAGTGTGGCACAGCTCAGCTCAACTGCGCCACAACATGCCGTTTAACGCCGCGACAGGCACTGCTGATAACGGCTGTCGACGCGCTGCGCAAACCACGCCGTCGTGAGATTGCGGGTAATTTTCGGGCTCTCCAGCTTAATGCCCGGCAGCATTTCACGCGGCAGCTTACGGCCCGCCATTTTATCCGCCAGGGAGAAGACCTGCTTCCAGAGTTCGCTGTCGCTGAACGACGCGTTCTCCCCTTTCTCCAGATCGCGCCGGATGGCGCTGTTGCTCATGTCGATCTGCTTCGACAGGGTGCGCACCGCCAGTTCGGTGCCGCCCGCCGCGTCTGAGCCATAGAGGATCAGATCGCCATCCAGCGCCAGCTTCATCCCGGTCGCCTTCGCCACCGCCGCCTGGAATGCCGCGTTGCGACTGGCGTACCAGCCCGCATTAAAGTCCGCGAAGCGGTAGAGCGGCTGGCTGTAGTCAGCCGGGTAGCCGAGCAGGTGCATGGTGCCGAAGTAGATCCCGCCGTGACGGGTAAAGACTTCACGCCGGATCGTGCCATCAACCGGCCACGGGTAGCCTCTGGCATGCGCCTCGGCAAAGGCAATGCTGACCTGCATCGGCCCGCCCGTGTGGATCGGATTGAGATTGCCAAACAGCGTCTGGCCCATCGGCACCATGTCGATCAGGTCATCGAAGATGGCGCTCAGCTCTTTTTCACTGCGCACTTTGTCGAGCCGCGCCGCGTAACTTTCGCCGGTCGGGGATTTAATCAGCAGCGCCGTGCGCACCAGAAAAGCCGGCACATGGACTTTGGCCGCCCGGCGATTGATCTCACCCCAGGCGATTTTAGGCAGGCCGGGCACGGCCGCCTCGGCGCTGAAGTTGCTCTCCTGATCCGCCACGGCGATCACCGCGCAGAGGTTGCTGGCGCTGGGATCGATCTGCTGGGTGCGGAAAGAGGTGTAGATATCGTCGCTCCATGCCGCTTTGTTGCTGACATGCGACGGCAGCAGCCGCTGAATTTGTGCTTTCACATCCTCAGGCTGCCGGACCGGCGCCTCAGGGGTTTTCTTGCTGCTACAGCCCGCCAGCACCAGCGCGGCGACCAGTGTCAGACGTTGCAGAATCGGGGTGGATGACATGCCTGTCCTCAGAATGAACCAAAACCCTACTCTATCATCGCCCGCGTTTCACAGGCAGGCGGGAACTGAACTAAGGTTACCTTTTTTAACGTTAAAGGAACTTACGATGTGTAAACTCTGGCCTGTTGCGGCGTTCAGCCTGTTATTAACCGGCTGCGGCGCCAATAATACGCCTGCTCAGGTGCAGTCACCGGGCGCGCCCACCTCCTCCTCGCTGAAGCTGCTGGAGACCGGCGCCAGCGTGATGCAGTCGCGACCGCCGATTGAGGCGATCAATACCTATCTGGATGGCTTCCACTTTTACAATGGCGACCAGAACGGTCAGATGGAGGCACACCACTACGTCACCGTGCTGAACGAGGATGTGATGCAGGCGGTGATCTATGACGGCAACACCCGCGACGCGCGGCTGATGGGGGTGGAGTACATCATCAGCGAACGGCTGTTCAACACCCTGCCCCCGGAGGAGAAGAAGCTGTGGCACAGCCACCAGTATGAGGTGAAGTCGGGCACGCTGATTGCGCCGGGCTTACCCGCCAGCGCCGATCACGCCCTGATGAAACGCATCGTGAATACCTACGGGAAAACCTGGCACACCTGGCACACCGATCGCGATAAAACGCTGCCGCTCGGCATTCCGGCACTGATGATGGGCTTTACGGCGGATGGTCAGATGGATTCCCGGCTGCTGGCCGATCGCGATCGCCGCTTCGACGTCGACAGCAAAGCGATTCGCGCCAGTCGCGCCGATATCGTGGCGCACCCGGCGGCGGCGGGGGCGAACGCGTGGCAGCAGGGCCAGGTGATCCAGCTGAAGCGGACGACGGGCGGCGGTGAGCACCGTCACGGCCAGACCGGCTTTGGCCCGGCCGAGCAGCTGAAGCCGTAGTCCCGCGCTACTCCCAGCGCTGAGCGGCCTGATGGTCGCTGTCGCGGGCATCCACCCAGCGCTCACCCTGCTCTGTCGCTTCGCGCTTCCAGAAGGGCGCGCGGGTTTTCAGGTAATCCATGATGAACTCAGCGGCAGAAAAAGCGCTGCTGCGATGGGCGCTGGTGACGCCCACCAGCACAATCTCATCGCCGGGAAACAGCTCGCCCACCCGATGGATCACCGCGACGCGCTGCAGCGACCAGCGTTCACGCGCGGCATCAACAATTTCCTGCAGCGCTTTCCCGGTCATGGCCGGATAGTGCTCCAGCGTCAGCGCCGCCACATTGTCACCCAGATTGTGGTTACGCACTTTGCCGGTAAAGGTCACCACCGCACCATCTTCATCACACGCCGACAGCCAGTGATAAACCTCCGCCATTGCAAAGGGCTCCGGGCCGACGCGAATCTGTGTTTCCATCTCAGCCTCCGGTCACGGGCGGGAAAAAGGCCACTTCATCACCGGCACACAGCGGGTGACTCATCGGCACCAGGGTCTGATTAACCGCCGCCAGCAGTTTTCCCGACGCCAGCGCCAGCGCCCAGCGGTCGTCCCGTGCAGCCAGTGATGCGCGCAATGCCGCCACGTCGGGATAGTCAGCGCTGACCTCCAGTGCGGATGTGCCGGTCAGCTCGCGCACCTGGGCGAAAAACAGCACTTTAATCATGGGTCACCGCCTGGAAATCGCCGCTTTTGCCACCGCTCTTGCTGATTAAACGCAGCTGATCGATGACGATATCTTTCTGCACCGCTTTGCACATGTCGTAGATAGTCAGCGCGGCGACCGAAGCCGCGGTAAGCGCCTCCATCTCCACGCCGGTTTTGCCACTCAGGCGGCAGAGCGAGGTGATGCGGACCCGGTTGTGTGCCGCTTCTGCTTCGAGGTTCACTTCCACTTTGCTCAGCATCAGCGGATGGCAGAGCGGAATCAGCTCCCAGGTGCGTTTCGCCGCCTGAATACCGGCGATGCGGGCGGTGGCAAAGACATCCCCTTTATGGTGGCTGCCTTCGATAATCATCTGCAGCGTTTCCGGCTGCATCAGCACCAGCACTTCTGCCCGCGCTTCGCGCACGGTTTCCGCCTTGGCGGAGACATCCACCATGTGCGCTTCGCCCGCAGCGTTAATGTGTGTAAGTTGAGACATGCTTATTGTTTCTTCAGATGTGAGACAAAATTACAGGGCGCGGTGCGCGCATCGAGCTGATCGGCAATGATGCGCTCCCAGGCGGTACGGCAGGCGCTGGTCGAACCCGGCACGGCCAGAATCAGCGTCTGATTCGCCAGACCGGCAATGGCGCGTGACTGCAGGGTTGAACCGCCAATCTCCTCATAGGAGATCATCCGGAACAGTTCGCCAAATCCCTCAATCTCACGGTCAAACAGCGGTAGCAGCGCTTCCGGCGTGCTGTTCTTCAGATTAAATCCGGTGCCGCCGTTGACGATCACCACCTGCACATCGTCACTGGCGATCCAGCGCGACACGGTGGCACGAATGCGATAGAGATTCTCCGGCACGATAGCGTGATCGACCACGCTGTGGCCCGCTTCCGCCGCCGCGCTACGCAGGTAGTCACCGGAGGTGTCGTTGCTGGCATCGCGACGATCGGAGACCGTCATCACCGCAATCTGCACCGCCTGAAATTCGCTGGCTGGTTTACCCATACTGCCTCCTGAAATTAGCCGCCAATGTAAGAGAGATTCTGTGTGATGCCCGTGTTGCCCTGATGGAGAAAATGAGTCTGTTTCTTCTGCCCCAGGCTGCTGGCAATGCGCGCCTGCAGTTCGGCCTGCTGGTCATCCGACGCCAGCAGATCGCGCAGCGGAATGCCGCCATCGCCAAACAGACAGAGGTGCAGATTGCCCTGCGCGGAGACGCGCAGACGATTGCAGCTGGCACAGAAATCTTTGGCGTAAGGCATAATCAGGCCGATCTCGCCGACATAATCGGGATGGTAAAAAACCTGCGCCGGGCCGTCACTGCGTTCGCTTTCGCGGCGCTGCCAGCCCTGAGCGATCAGCTGGTCGCGGATCACCGCACCGGAAACGTGCTGATCGCGGAACAGCGAACCGCCGTCACCGGTTTCCATCAGCTCAATAAAGCGCAGCTGAATCGGACGGGTGCGGATCCAGTCGAGGAAGGTGGCGAGATTGCGGCTGTTAAGATCGCGCATCAGCACGCTGTTGACTTTGACCTGGCGAAAACCGGCGTCAAAGGCGGCATCGATGCCGCTCATCACCTGATGAAATTTATCCTGACCGGTAATGGCGTGAAACTGGCGGGCATCAAGACTGTCCACGCTGACGTTCAGCGCGGTTAAGCCCGCCTCGCGCCACTGCTTCACGTCACGCGCCAGCCGGTAGCCGTTGGTGGTCACCGCGATCTGACGAATGGCGGCGTTTTCACGCACCGCGGCGATGATGTCGGTGAAATCACGGCGCAGCGACGGCTCACCCCCGGTCAGCCGCACTTTTTCCGTGCCGGCTGCCGCAAAGGCCCGCGTGACACGGCGGATTTCATCCAGAGAGAGAAAGCTTTTGTTACGAATTCCCTGCGGCTTGTAGCCGTCCGGGAGACAGTAGGTACAGCGGAAATTACAGACATCCGTGACCGACAGGCGCAGGTAATAGAACTTACGCGCGTATGCATCAGTAAATTGTGACACCAGAACACCTTTCCAGATTGGGAGATGCAATCATTTCTTCCTGCACCCTGGCAGCTCGATGGCTACGGCCTGAACCCCCTATCCGCAGACTTAGGCATTCAGGCTTGAGTGTACGCTGACCCGTTGATCAGCGCGGTAAACATGATGGTAGCGTGATTCACGCCACTCTTCCATTCGCTGTTTTCGCTATATATTCTTATACATATCGAATTTTCACCGCATTTTCGCGACAGGATACGCTAAAATGCCCGCCTGATTTTGACGTAAGTCATCCGCGCGGGCTTAGCGTTTTGAGCCTCGCCACGCGAACGGAAAGTAAGGAGAAGTATGAATCGCACACTGGCCGATCTTGATCGCGTTGTGGCACTGGGCGGCGGACACGGTCTGGGCCGCGTGATGTCTGCCCTTTCCCCGCTCGGCTCGCGTCTCACCGGCATTGTCACCACCACCGACAACGGCGGTTCAACCGGCCGTATCCGCCGCTCCGAAGGCGGGATCGCCTGGGGCGATATGCGCAACTGCCTCAACCAGCTGATTACCGAACCCAGCGTCGCCTCGGCGATGTTTGAGTATCGTTTCGCCGGCAATGGCGAACTGGCCGGGCACAACCTCGGCAACCTGATGCTGCGCGCACTGGATCATCTCAGCGTGCGCCCGCTGGAGGCAATCAACATCATCCGCAACCTGCTGAAAGTGGATGCCTTTTTAATCCCGATGTCGGAGCAGCCGGTGGATCTGGTGGCGATGGATGCGGAAGGCAACATGGTTTACGGCGAAACGGCGATTGACGAGATGAAGCAGCCGCCACAGGAGCTGATGCTGCATCCCAATGTCCAGCCCACGCGGGAAGCGCTGCAGGCGATTGGTGAGGCGGATCTGATCCTGATCGGGCCGGGCAGTTTTTACACCAGCCTGATGCCGATCCTGCTGATGGATGAGATGGCCCAGGCGCTGCGGCGCACGCCCGCCACCATGGTCTTTATCGGCAATCTGGGCCGCGAGCTCAGCCCCGCCGCCGCCAGCCTGTCGGTGGCTGACAAACTGGCGATGATGGAGCGTTACATCGGCAAGCGGGTGATTGATGCGGTGGTGGTCAGCCCGGCGGTCGATACCCGGGGGATTGACGATCGGCTGATCGTCCGTGAACCGCTGGAGGCCGCCGATATTAAATATCGTCACGACCGCCAGCTGCTCAGGGTGGCGCTGGAACACGCCATTCAGGGTTTTAACGGCGCTATGAGGCCGCAATAAACAGCGTCCGCAGCTCATGCAGCTGATCGCGCACGTTCGCCGCCTGCTCGAACTCCAGGTTCTGCGCATGCTGCTGCATCTGTCCCTCCAGCTCGTGGATCTTCTTCTGCAGCGCCTGAGGCGTTAAGGTCAGCAAATCGGCCTGAGCCTGCGCTTCGCCCGGGCGGGCCGGTCTGGCTTTGCCACGGGTTTTCACCACGTTGTTGCCGAGTTCCAGAATATCGGTGATCTTCTTGTTGAGGCCCTGCGGCACAATGCCATTCTTTTCATTGTGCAGCTGCTGTTTCTCGCGGCGGCGTTCGGTCTCTTCAATCGCGCGCGCCATCGACGGCGTGATTTTATCACCGTAGAGAATCGCCTTACCGTTGACGTTTCGTGCCGCACGGCCGATGGTCTGGATCAGGGAGCGTTCTGAACGCAGGAAGCCCTCTTTATCCGCATCCAGGATTGCCACCAGCGACACTTCCGGCATATCCAGCCCCTCACGCAGTAAGTTGATGCCCACCAGCACATCAAACTCACCCAGACGCAGGTCGCGGATGATCTCCATACGTTCCACCGTATCGATATCGGAGTGCAGATAGCGCACCTTCTCGCCATGCTCTGTCAGGTATTCGGTGAGATCTTCCGCCATGCGTTTGGTCAGCACCGTCACCAGGATACGTTCATTGGCCGCCACGCGCTGACGGATCTCCGACAGCAGATCGTCAACCTGGGTGCCGACCGGACGCACTTCGATGATCGGATCGAGCAGACCGGTCGGACGCACCACCTGATCGACCACTTCATTGCCCGATTTTTCCAGCTCATATTTACCCGGCGTCGCCGACACATAGATGGTCTGGGGTGCCAGCGCCTCAAACTCTTCAAACTTCATCGGACGGTTATCCAGCGCCGATGGCAGACGGAAGCCATACTCCACCAGCGTCTCTTTGCGCGCCCGGTCGCCTTTGTACATGCCGCCAATCTGCGGAATGGTGACGTGGGACTCATCCACCACCAGCAGGCCATCGGCAGGCAGATAGTCAAACAGCGTCGGCGGCGCTTCGCCCGGTCCGCGTGCAGAGAGATAGCGCGAGTAGTTTTCGATGCCGGAGCAGTAGCCCAGCTCGCTCATCATCTCCAGATCAAACTGAGTACGCTGGGTGATGCGCTGCTCTTCCAGCAGTTTGTTGTTCTCCAGCAGCACCCGCCGGCGATCCGCCAGCTCCACTTTGATCTCTTCCATCGCCTGCAGGATGCGCTCGCGCGGCGTGACGTAGTGGGTTTTAGGGTAGATGGTAAAGCGCGGCACCACCGACTCGATCTGGCCGGTCAGCGGGTCGAACAGCGAGAGCCGCTCAACCTCTTCGTCAAACAGCTCTACGCGCAGCGCAATATCATCCGATTCCGCCGGGAAGATATCGATCACTTCGCCGCGCACCCGGAAGGTCCCGCGCTGGAACGCCTGGTCATTTCGGGTGTATTGCAACTCTGAGAGACGACGCAGAATACTGCGCTGATCGATGATCATGCCGCGGGTAAGGTGCAGCATCATTTTCAGATAGAGATCGGGGTCGCCCAGACCGTAGATCGCGGAGACGGACGCCACCACGATCACATCCCGCCGCTCCAGCAGCGCCTTGGTGGCCGACAGACGCATCTGTTCGATGTGCTCATTCACCGAGGCATCTTTTTCGATAAAGGTGTCGGAGCTGGGCACATAGGCTTCAGGCTGATAGTAGTCGTAGTAAGAGACGAAGAACTCCACGGCGTTATCCGGGAAAAACTCTTTCATTTCGCCATAAAGCTGGGCAGCCAGCGTCTTGTTGGGCGCCAGCACCATGGTCGGACGGTTGAGGTCGGCAATCACGTTGGCCACGGTAAAGGTTTTACCGGAGCCGGTTACCCCTAATAAGGTCTGATGGGCCAGTCCATCCTCCAGTCCCTCTTCCAGGCGACGGATCGCCTCAGGCTGATCGCCTGAAGGTTTAAAGGCAGAGTTTAATTTAAAGGCTTTGCTCATGAATGCATTTCCTGCTGGAGAAGTCGGCGGGCAGGCACTTATTTTACTCGGCTATGGTGATTTTGCCAGAAAATAATACTGGATATAAAAACAGTAATGGTGCAATGTTAACCCCGTTGCGATTCCCCTGCCCTCTCTGGCGCGCGATGAAAATCCAGGCGAAGCGTGTTGCGCAAGGTTATCCCCAGGCAGAGATCGGATTTAACATTTGTCAATAGAGCGTCACAAAATTACAGTCTGGTTACCTGACAGAGAAATCGCAGGCTTGTTTTTTAATAACATACTGATTTTACTGGTGTTAGCTTATAAGGCCAGAATCTCGTCATTATGTTACCAGGCCCCGTATTTCCTCGCTTCCAACTGGTTTTCATTACCTAATGCACAAGGTTATCCACAGGAATAGTGGATAAGTGATGGCAGCCCCGCCGCCATCAGCTGTGTATAATTTTTCCCTCCTCCTCAGGCAGCGTAAAAATAATTTTTTTTCCGTTAAATTTCGCGCCCGCGGCAGGCGGAATAGTCTGCATTTTTTAATCCTTCCCCCCGCAGGCCAGGCAAATTTCCAGCCGCCGACTAGAATTCTTAATCAGATTCATTGCCTTCTCAGAGCACGCCTGCACCAGGAACAGCGCCGCCAGGCACTGCAAAAGTGCAGGTGCGTAATGACCGTGGAGAATTGATAAGTTTTTCTCATCTTTCCTTCCCCGAAAGCAGGCACAGCAGCAGAAAACAGGGCCGTTTAAAGATCTGGCCTGGGAATTGCAGGACTCTCTGGCACCAACGCGCACCAGGCGCACTGAGCTGCAACGGCGACAGGGCCGCTGCTGATGACTTGTTTGCCAGACGACAGAGAGCGGAAGCATTCAGGCTAATGATCGGGAAGGAGAGTGTCAGATGCTGAGTTTACGTTCGGTGAATCAATTTTACGGTCAGAACCACATTCTCTGGGATGTGGACCTCGATCTGGCGCCTGGCACCTGCACCGGCGTTCTGGGCCGGCCTGGCATGGGCAAAACCACGCTGGTGAACTGCATCATGGGCAGACTGCCTATCAACAGCGGCTCTATCTCCTGGAAGGAAGATGGCTCCCCGCCGGAAGATCTGCTGCTGCAACCGGCTGAAAAGCGCGCACAGATGGGGATCGGCTACGTGCCGCAGGGCCGCCATATTTTTACCCAGATGAGCGTGGAAGATAACCTGCTGATCGCCCTGCTGGCGGGTGCCAGTCAGCACGATCGCCATCGCGCCATTCCTGAAATGGTGTTCGATCTCTTTCCGGCACTCTATTCGCTGCGCCAGCGGCGCAGCGGCGATCTGCCTGTCGATCAGCAGCAACAGCTGGCCCTGGCGCGTGCGCTGGTGCTGCAACCTAAACTGCTGATTCTCGATGAACCCACCGACGGCATGTCGCCGTGGCTGGAGGAGGAGATGGGCAATCTGATCCGGCGGCTTAACCTCGACTACGGGCTGACCATTCTCCTGCTGGAGCAGCGCCTGTCGCTAATCCGCCGCGTGGCAGACTACTTTCTGCTGCTGCACCGCGGTCGCAATGTGGCGCACGGCAGCATGGCGCAGCTTGACGACTATACCGTCGATAAATGGCTGACGGTGGCCTGAGGCAAAACCGGTTGCGGCGGGCAGAGCCGCCGCGGGCCGCAGTGACGGCCGGCCCGGGTCCGCTTATTCAGGCAGCGTCAGGTAGTGTCCACAGGCAGCCTGCTGCGCCTCATCCGTGAGATAGGGGATCGTGCCCAGACAGGGGGCAGTCAGGCGCTGTTTCAGGCTGGCGAGATAGTGCTGATAGCGTTTGCCCGGTGGCTCGATGGTATTCGCGATCCAGCCTGCCAGCGGCAGCCCGCGCGCCCGTACCGCCTCTGCGGTGAGCAGCGCATGGTTGATGCAGCCCAGCTTAATCCCCACCACCAGAATCACCGGCAGCTGTTCGCTGACCACCCAGTCCGCATAGGTGTGCGTCTCCGACAGCGGGGTGTACCAGCCCCCGGCACCCTCGACCAGAATCCAGTCCGCCAGCGGCTCCAGTGCCGCCAGACCGGCCGAGAGCGCCAGATGGGTAATCGGCCTGCCCTCTTCCGCGCTGACGATGTGCGGCGATGTCGGTTCCATAAAGGCCAGCGGATTGACCTGCTGGTACGTTAACGCGACGCTGCTGTAACGCTGCAGGGCCAGCGCATCGCTGTTGCGGATGCCCTCCGGCGTCATCTCACAGCCCGACGCCACCGGCTTATAGCCCGCACAGCGGAAGCCTGCGGCGGCGGCGGCCTGCAACAGCGCGCCGCTGGCGACCGTTTTGCCGACTTCGGTATCGGTGCCGGTGATAAACAGGCGTTTCATGATGCACTTACTCCATAAATTAAATGATAACTCAGGCGGTAGCCGTGCCGATCGCGCGGCCAGTGCGCCTCTAACCGGCTGAGGCGTTGCCGGGTTAACACCTGGCCGTCACGCCCCTGATGCAGATGGGTCGCGCCAATGCCCTTCAGTGAACGCATGGCGCTGAGCGCATCGGGAAAATGGAGCGTCACCCGCTCCGAAGTGCAGCGCAGCGGCCAGGCGTGGCAGGCGGCGGCAATCTGCGCCTCGCTGAGAAAACGATTCGCATGCGGCAGTGTGTCCAGATGTGACCAGGCTTCATGCACCTCCTGCAGCGAATCGTCCCCCAGGGTGGAAAAGAGCAGCGTGCCGCCGGGCCGCAGCACCCGCCGGAACTGGGCCAGCGCCTGCGGCAGATCGCCACTCCACTGCACCGCCAGGTTGCTCCACACCAGGTCAAAACTGTTGTCCGCCAGCGGCAGCGCATCAATGTCCCCCACCAGATAGTGCTGCGCCGCGTCGTTGTGGCGTGCCTGTTGCAGCATCTGCGGGGAGAGATCCAGCGCCGTAACCTGTTTGCCGCGCGCGCGCCAGAGCCGGCTGTACCAGCCGGTGCCACAACCGGCATCCAGCAGGTGCAGACCACTGTCGACCGGGGCGCGTGCCAGCAGGGCATCCCCGCTCAGACGCTGCAGGGCGGCATGCGTATCATAGTGGCTCGCCGCCCGGCCAAAAGCGCGTGCGACCGCCTGTTTATCAACCTGCAGCGTCATGCAGCGCCTCCAGTAGCCGATCGATATCCTCCGGGCGATGTGCCGCCGTCAGGGTGATGCGCAGCCGGGCGGTACCCGGTGGCACGGTAGGCGGCCGGATAGCGCTCACCCAGCAGCCCGCCTCTGCCAGCCGCGCAGAGAGCGCCACCGCCTCGCTGTTTTCACCCACCAGCAGGGGCTGAATCGCACTCTCTGAATCCATCAGCTGCCACGGCAGCGACGCCGCGCCGCGCCGGAAATGGCGGATATTCTGCTGCAGGCGCTGGCGCAGCGCCTCGCCCTGCTGGACTTCATGCAGCGCCGCCTGCAGCGCAAAAGCCTGGGCGGCGGGCATGGCGGTGGAGTAAATCAGATGACGACTGAACTGCAGAAAGTAGTCGGCGGTGTCGGCATCGCACAGCAGGGCCGCGCCGCTGACGCCAAAGGCTTTGCCGAAGGTGATCACCTGCAGTTCCGGCCGGACGCCCTGCTGCCAGCAGCTGCCGCGCCCCTGCTCACCCACCACGCCAATGCCGTGCGCATCATCCACCAGCAGCCAGCCTCCGGCCTGACGCGTCTGCTGTGCCAGTGCGGCCAGCGGCGCGCTGTCGCCATCCATGCTGAAAATCCCCTCGGTCACCACCAGCGTCTCCCCCTCACAGGGTGAGGCGAGCCGCGCCGCCAGACTCTCCGGCGCGTTGTGGCTGAACCGGCGCAGCTGCGCCGGGCTGTGGCTGGCCGCGTCGAGCAGTGAGGCGTGGCTGAGTTTATCGGCCAGGATGCGATCGTGTTTCTCGCCCAGCAGATGGATCACCGCCTGGTTGGCCGCGAAGCCGGAGATAAAGAGCAGCGCACGGTCATAGCCGAGCCAGTCGGCCAGCTGCGCCTCCAGATCGGCATGCTGCCGGTGATAGCCGGTCACATGCCCTGAGGCCCCCGCGCCTGCGCCGGTGATCGCCGCCCCCTGCTGCCAGGCGGCGATCACCGCCGGATGACGGGTCAGGCCGAGATAATCATTGCTGGAGAAGTGGTGATAGCAGCGACCGCCGCTGTGCAGCGTGCGGGTCGTCTGTTCGTCAATAACCCGGCGCTGCCGCCAGCCGTCGGCCGCACGACGCTGATCCAGCGCCTGCCGGAATCGTTGCTGCCAGCTCATTACAGCGCCGCGTTGTAGAACTGTTCAGTGTCGGCATGGAACAGCTGCTCGCTGAGATGCTCTTCCTGCTGCTGATCGCCGTGCTGCGTGTGCGTATGCTCCGGGTTCAGCCCCAGTTTGCGGAACAGCACCCGGTCGGTATCCTCTTCCGGGTTCGGCGTGGTCAGCAGTTTGCAACCGTAGAAAATGGAGTTCGCCCCGGCCATAAAGCACATCGCCTGGGTCTGTTCGTTCATCTGCTCCCGGCCCGCCGAGAGACGCACATGGGACGTCGGCATCATAATGCGCGCCACCGCGATGGTGCGGATAAAATCGAACGGCTCCACATCGTCGTTATCCGCCAGCGGTGTGCCTTTCACCTTCACCAGCATGTTGATCGGCACGCTCTCGGGTGGCGTCGGCAGATTGGCTAACTGCACCAGCAGACCGGCGCGATCGTTCACGGTCTCCCCGAGGCCGACGATGCCGCCTGAACAGACTTTGATCCCGGCGTCGCGCACTTTGCCCAGCGTATCCAGGCGCTCCTGATAACTGCGGGTGGTGATGATGGAGCCGTAAAACTCCGGCGAGGTGTCGAGGTTGTGGTTGTAGAAATCGAGCCCCGCGCCCGCCAGTCGCTGCGCCTGCTGCTCGCTGAGGGTGCCCAGCGTCATGCAGGTTTCCATTCCCATCGCCTTGACGCCTTCAACCATCTTTTCCAGATAGGGCATATCGCGCTCGTGCGGATTTTTCCACGCGGCACCCATGCAGAAGCGGGTCGACCCCGCGGCTTTGGCCTGACGGGCGGAAGTCAGCACCTCTTCCACCTCCATCAGGCGCTCCGACTCCAGGCCGGTCTTGTAGCGCGCACTCTGCGGGCAATATTTACAATCCTCCGGGCAGGCACCGGTTTTGATCGACAGCAGGGTACTGACCTGCACCTGACGCGGGTCGAAGTGCTGACGGTGCACCTGCTGCGCTTTAAACATCAGTTCAAGAAAGGGTTCATCAAACAGCGCTTGCGCCTGTGCAATTGTCCAGCGTTGAGCCATTACTTACTCCAAAAAGGGTGTCATCCCGACAGAAAGCAGGGGTATACTTGTAAACTATATTTTTTTATTTTGGTTTACAACTCCGATGACCCTCACCGCATTCACCCCTGAAGATGCCCGTTTTGACCGCCAGCATATCTGGCACCCCTACACCTCCATGCAGGATCCCCTGCCCTGCTACCCCGTGGTGGCCGCCCGCGGGGTTACGCTGCAACTCGCCGATGACCGTGAGCTGGTGGATGGCATGTCCTCCTGGTGGGCCGCGATCCATGGCTACAACCATCCGCGTCTGAATCAGGCGCTGACCGCGCAGGTTGCACAGATGTCCCACGTCATGTTTGGTGGCATCACCCACCCGGCAGCGGTGGCGCTCTGCCGCCAGCTGGTGGCGATGACGCCTGAGGCGCTGGAGTGCGTCTTCCTTGCGGACTCCGGTTCGGTGGCGGTGGAAGTGTCGATGAAGATGGCGCTGCAATACTGGCTGGGCCGTGGTGAAACACGCCAGACCTTTCTGACGCTGAAGCGCGGCTATCACGGCGATACCTTTGCGGCGATGTCGGTGTGCGATCCTGAGAACTCCATGCACAGCCTGTGGCGCGGCTATCTGCCGGAACATCGCTTTGCAGCGGCACCGGCCTGCGGCTTTGACGATGCGTGGCAGAGCCAGGACTTTGAGGATTTTGCCCGCCTGATTGAGACACACCATCAGCAGCTGGCGGCGGTGATTCTGGAGCCGATTGTGCAGGGTGCTGGCGGCATGCGTTTTTATCATCCGCGCTACCTGCAGCAGGTGCGGGAGGCATGCGATCACTACGGCGTGCTGCTGATTGCCGATGAGATCGCCACAGGGTTTGGCCGCACCGGCAAGCTCTTTGCCTGCGAACATGCGGACATCACCCCGGATATTCTCTGCGTCGGCAAGGCGCTCACCGGCGGCATGATGACCCTGGCGGCCACTCTGACCACCCGCGAAGTGGCAGACACCATCAGCCGCAGTGCGGCAGGCTGTTTTATGCATGGCCCGACCTTCATGGGCAATCCGCTGGCCTGCGCTGTCGCGTCGGAGAGCCTGAAGATGCTGGCAGAGGGAGAGTGGCAGCGCCAGGTGGCAAACATCGAACGGCAGCTGCGGGCTGAACTGCTGCCGCTGCGCCACTCGCCGCAGGTGGCCGACGTGCGCGTGCTGGGCGCGATTGGCGTGGTGGAAACGCATCAGGCGGTCAGCATGGCGGCGCTGCAGCAGTTCTTTGTGGAACAGGGGGTCTGGATCCGCCCGTTTGGCCGCTTAATCTACCTGATGCCGCCCTACATCATCACGCCACCGGCGTTAAGCCGGCTGACCGCTGCGATTGCCGGCGCGCTGGATCAGCCGCACCATTTTGTCTCCTGAGCAGGCTGACCGCTGGCACTGGCTGCGCTTTTGGTTATGATGAAAGGCTATTCATCGACAGTTAAGGAGATGTGATGCGCGTTTTTAGTCAGGATTTTAATGACGGCGAGAAGATGCCTGAGAAGCATGTTTTCAACGGCATGGGTTATCACGGCGAGAATATCTCTCCGCATCTGGCCTGGGAAGGGGCACCGGCGGGCACCAAAAGTTTTGTGGTGACCTGCTACGACCCGGATGCCCCGACCGGGTCGGGCTGGTGGCACTGGATCGTGGCGAATATCCCGGCCAGCACCACCTCTCTGCCGCAGGGTGCCGGTTCCGGTAAAGCGGAGCTGCCTGCAGGCGCCGTGCAGACCCGTACCGATTTCGGTCAGGCGGGTTACGGTGGCGCGGCACCGCCGCAGGGCGAAACCCATCGCTACATTTTCACCGTGCATGCGCTGGATGTGGAGACGATTGAAGTGGATGAAGGCGCCAGTGGCGCGATGGTCGGCTTTAATGTGCATTTCCACGCCCTGGCGAGCGCTTCGCTGACCGTGAACTATCAGTAATAGGGGACGCTTTCCTCTTCTGACCTTTTTGCCTGCGTGTTGAGCGAAGCCATCGTGGCCAGATGCACCCTGATTTGTGTTTTTCAGCCCTCTGAATGCCTCTCCTGCTCAGGAGAGGCGTTTTTCAGGAGGAGTTACGCCTGCAGCGAGTGGATCACGACCCACATCGGCCCCTGGCCCACGGCATAACGCCCCAGCGGCTGTAACAGCCCTTTCGGTTCATTAATGGCATAGACTTCAATGTGATGCGACTTCTGCCCCGCCGCCACCAGATAGCGTCCGCTGTGGTCGATATTAAAGCCGCGCGGCTGCGTTTCGGTCGGCTGGAACCCTTCCAGCGTCAGCTCATCACCCAGTTCGCTGACGCTGAAGATCGCCAGCGTGCTGCTGGTGCGATCGCAGGCATAGAGGAAACGGCCATCCGGCGTCAGGTGAATATCGGCTGCCCAGCGCGTGCCGCTGAAGTCCGGCGGCATCATGTCCAGCGTCTGGACGCTCTCGGCCTCTCCCCCGCCCTGATTTAACGCCCAGACCTCAACCGTGCTGTCGAGTTCGTTCACACAGTAAGCGTACTGGCCACCCGGATGGAACTGCATGTGACGCGGACCGGCACCCTCGACCGTCGTCACCTGCGCCTGCTCACGCGGCGTCAGCTGACCGTCTGCGCCCAGCGCAAACAGACAGATGCGATCCTGCTTCAGGGCCGGCACGTAAAGCGTCTTGTTGTCATTGTCGATATTGGCGGAGTGACAGCCCTCCAGTCCGGTAATCACCTGCAGCGGTGCCTGCGGGATCCCATCCTCACCAATCGGACTGACGCTGACGCAGGCATCGTTGTAAGAACCACAGAAGAGGAATTTGCCCTGATGATCGGTGGAGATGTGGGTCGGGCTGCCGGGCAGCGGCGCCTGGCCCGCTTCCGTCAGCGTGCCATCTGCGGCAATACGGAATGCCAGCACGCGAAAATTGGGACGAACACCGACATAGAGAAAATCGCGCTTCGGACTCACCACCATCGGCTGAACCTGGCCGGCGACATCGATCACCTGAAGCAACGTCAGCCCACCCTCATCATTCATCTGCCAGACGTGGATCTGCTGGCTCTCGGGACTGGCGGTGTAGACAACTTGTTTCATGCATTCTCCTTTTTTGCTGCCTGATCATGAACTGTCAATCACTGTAGCGCGTTTTATTGCCGGACGCTGGAATCATTTGTGCCCTGTTTTTTGTCTCCGGGCCGCAGTCAGGTGTAGACTTTAGCCCTCGCAAACCCGGATGAATGGAAGGATTAATGAGCTACCGTGTAATTGCCCTCGACCTCGACGGCACACTGCTGACCCCCGCCAAAACGATTCTGCCGCAGTCCATCGAGGCGCTGAACCAGGCACGCCAGGCGGGTATTCACGTCGTTATCGTGACCGGACGCCATCACTGCGCCATCCATCCTTTTTATCAGGCGTTACAGCTGGATACACCTGCGATCTGCTGTAATGGCACCTATCTGTACGATTATCAGGCGAAAAAGGTGCTGGCGTCCGACCCGCTCGATCCGCAACTCGCCCTTGAGGTGATCGACAGGCTGAACGCGCAGCGGATTCACGGCCTGCTCTATGTGGATGATGCGATGCTCTATCAGACCGCAACCGGACACGTGACGCGCACCCTGAAGTGGGCCGAATCACTCCCTGCCCACCAGCGCCCGCTGTTTCGTCAGGTGCCTGACCTCGCTCAGGCGGCGCGCGACGCCGGTTCGATCTGGAAGTTTGCGCTGTCGCATACCCACATTCCGGAACTGCAGCAGTTCGCCAGCCAGGTGGAAACGGAGCTGGGGCTGGCCTGCGAATGGTCGTGGCACGATCAGGTGGATATCGCTCGCGGCGGCAACAGCAAAGGCAAACGACTGGCGCAGTGGGTTGAATCACAGGGCCTGAGCATGTCGGATGTGATCGCCTTCGGTGACAACTACAACGATCTCAGTATGCTGGAAACGGCCGGACTGGGAGTGGCGATGGGCAACGCCGACGAGGCGATTAAAGCGCGGGCGAAGAAGGTGATCGGCACGAACCTTGAAACCGCCATTGCCGATACCCTCCATCAGTACGTGTTGTAATCAGGGCGTCACCGAGACGCTTTTAATCTGGGCATAGAGCCATTGATCGGGCCGGATGCCCAGCTCATCCCGCGCCCACGGCGTGATGCGCGCCCAGAGTTCGCTGATGCCGATGCGCAGCTTCACCTCAACCTGATCGCCGACCTCCACCAGCTCCACCACCTGCGCGGGCAGAATGTTGCGGATGGAGCTGTGCTGGGGTGGCTGCAGCGCCAGCGAAACGTCGGCCGAGGCGATGCGAATGCGCAGCGGGGTCTTCACCGGCTGATTCACCCGGCTGACCCAGATATGCTGATCGCCCAGCGACAGCGCGGTCATCGGGTAGTCGGGATGCTGCTCCAGCACCTGCACCCGCAGCACGCTGGTCAGTTCACTCATCGGCAGCCAGGGACGCATCGCGCTGCTGCTCCAGACCCGCTCCAGCGGTCCGAAGGCTTTGACCCGCCCCGCATCCAGCACCAGCACGTTATCGGCCAGCTGCAGGATCTCCTCCAGGCTATGCGAAACGTAGAGCATCGGAATATCGACCTGCTTCGCCAGCTTTTGCAGATAAGGCATCAGTTCGCGTTTGCGCGGCAGATCCAGTGACGCCAGCGGCTCATCCAGCAGCAGCATATCCGGTGCGGTCAGCAGCGCACGGCCAATGGCGACCCGCTGCTTCTCGCCGCCCGACAGCGAGAGCGGAAAGCGGGGCAGCAGCGCCTCCAGGCCCAGCAGTGACACCAGGGTGTCGAACTGCGCTCTCATTGCGGGCGCCATGCCATAGTGCAGGTTGCCGCGCACCCGGTAGTGGGGAAAGAGCCGGGCATCCTGAAAAACATAGCCGATACGCCGCTTTTCAGGCGGCAGCGAAATCCCCTGCTCTGCATCGAACAGTAGCCGGTCATTCATCGCTATCCGTCCGCGCTGTGGCTGAGTCAGGCCGCTGATCGCGTTGATCAGCGAGGTTTTACCGGCCCCGGAGACGCCGAAGATGGCCGTGATCCCGCTGGCCGGGATCTGCAGGTCGACCGCTAAGTGATGATCGCCCTGCTGCTGCATAAAATTCAGTGACAGCATCAGCTCCCCATCCGCTTACGACCGGCGCGGGCCAGCCATTCCGACGCCAGCAGCGACGCCAGCGCCAGTACGATGGCGATCGCGCAGAGGCGCGCCGCCGCTCCTTCTGCACCCGGCGTCTCGATCAGGGTAAACATCGCCAGCGGCAGGGTGCGGGTCTCGCCCGGTATATTGGAGACAAAGGTGATGGTCGCGCCAAACTCACCCAGCGAGCGGGCAAAGGCGAGCACCGTCCCGACAATCACGCCTGGCAGGGTCAGCGGCAGCGTAATGGTCAAGAATACCCGCCAGCGTCCGGCCCCCAGCGTGCGCGCCGCCTGCTCCAGCCGGCTGTCGACCGCCTCCAGCGCCAGCCGGATGGCGCGCACCATTAGCGGAAAAGCGATCACTGCAGAGGCCAGTGCGGCCCCCCGCCAGCTGAAGGCGAAGCTGAAACCGAACCAGTCATAGAGCTTTTCACCGATGATGCCGCGCCGGCCCAGGCTTATCAGCAGCAGATACCCCACCACCACCGGCGGCAGCACCAGCGGCAGATGGATCAGGCTGTCGAGCAGCGCTTTGCCGGGAAAACGGCAGCGCACCAGAATCCAGGCCATCAGGATGCCAAACGGCAGGCTGCCGAGCACGGCAATGCCAGAGACTTTGAGGCTGAGCAGTACTGCCTGCCATTCGGGATCGCTGAGTATCATTTCGTCGGTGTGAATCCGTAGTGTCTGAAGATAGCCGCCGCTTCCGGCCCTTTCAGGTAGTCATAAAACGCCTTAACGGCGGCGCGGTTGTGATCGTTAACGATCGCCATGGGATATTCCACCGGTTTGTGGCTGCTGGCCGGGAAATGCCCCACGACCTGCACTTTTTCGCTGGCCACGGCGTCGGAACCATACACTATGCCATACGGCGTTTCGTTGCGCTCGACCAGCGCCAGCGCCGCCCGCACGTTGTTCGCCGGAGCCAATACCGGCGCGACCTGCGGCCAGGCCCCCAGGTTCTGCAGCGCCTCTTTGGCGTAGAGTCCCGCGGGCACATGATCCGGGTCGCCGACCGCCAGACGTTCACCGTGCAGCAGGCTTTTCCAGTCCGTCTGCTTGTCCAGCGTGACCGCTTTTGCCGCGGCGCTGCGTGGGGCGATTAACACCAGATCGTTGCCCAGCAGCGTATAACGGCTGCTCTTCACCATGCTGTTTTTAGCGACCGCATCGTCCATCCACTGCTGATCGGCAGAGATAAAGAGATCGGCAGGGGCCCCCTGTTCAATCTGGCGCGCCAGCGTGGAAGAGGAGGCAAACGAAGCGACGACTTTTACGCCCTTCTCCTGCTCATAACGGCTGGCAATATCCTGCATGGCATTGGTCAGTGAGGCCGCCGCGAAGACAGTAATATTATCGGCGGCAACCGCCTGACCGGCCAGTGAAAAAGTGACCAGCGCCGCGACGCCCCAGCGAGTGTAATGGTGTGACATGATTTTCTCCGGCTATTCGTTGTGTAGCGGATAATATAACGCATTATCACGGTGTCCCGATAAATTATCGGCAGCAGAGAAAAAGGATGAAGGGGGGCGGGATAAAAATGACCGCGCCCGCGCAGAGAGGCGGGCGTGGCAGAAATCAGTTGTGCGAACGGGCGGAGGATTTTTCGCGATGACCAAATTTTGAGATGACGTTAAACACTTCACCCAGGCCATAAATGATGCCCAGCATCAGCGCCATCACCACAGGCACCATCAGGACGGCTACGGCGAGGCTTTTCAGTAATTCCAGCATCGGGAGTCTCACTCTGAGAATAAAAAAGTGATTGTAACGGGTCAGGAAAATTTTGCGCAGCCCTTTTCGTGCTTTTACTTTGGTCACGAAACGCCGCTATCATCGGCCTCCACACGCGTTAACCCTTTGCCGGAGCTGTCATGGAAGCCGAACTGTCCCTTCACATCCGTTTACAACAGAAACTGTTTGCCGATCCCCGTCGTATCGAGCTGCTGAAACGGGTCCGGGAAACCGGCTCAATCAGCCAGGGGGCAAAGCTGGCGGGCATCAGTTATAAAAGCGCCTGGGATGCGATTAACGAGATGAACCAGCTGGCGGATGAAACCCTGGTGGCGCGGGCCACCGGCGGCAAAGGGGGTGGCGGCGCGACGCTGACCCGCTACGGTGAACGCCTGATCCAGCTGTTTCAGCTGATGGAGCAGATCCAGCAGAAGGCCTTTGATGCCCTGCAGCAGGATGCCCTGCCGCTCGACAGCATGCTCGCGGCGATCGCCCGCTTCTCCCTGCAGACCAGCGCCCGAAACCAGCTGTTTGGCACCGTGATGAGCAACGACGCGCAGCAGGTGGTGCAGCATCTGCTGATTCAGCTGGCCGATGGGGTCACGCAGCTCAACGTGGCGCTGACGCAGCGCAGCGCCGATCGTCTTCAGCTGGCGGCGGGTAAAGAGGTGCTGGTGCTGATCAAAGCCCCCTGGATTCACATCAGCCGGGATGCCACCGGGGATGACAACCAGCTGGCGGCCACCGTCAGCGCTATTGAGCCGGGCGACGGAAAAAGTGAAGTCCTGCTGCAGATCGCCAGCGGCGAAACCCTGTGCGCCACCCTGACCCGCGAGCGGCTGCAGCAGCTGCAGCTGCAGCCGGGCGACACAGTGACCGCCAGTTTTAATGCGGAGAACGCCATCGTCGCCACCCTGCTCTAGCGGGGGATTTGACATCACTACCGGCAGAGGTTACAACGCAGTAATACGATGCAAAAAACGGAACAGATTATGGCTTCATTGCATATTTCGCAAGGCACGTTTCGTCTTAGCGATACCCGGTTACTGCGCCTGAATCAGGTGTCACTGCAACGCGGCGAGAGCTGGGCATTTGTCGGCGCCAACGGCAGCGGCAAATCCTCTCTGGCGCGCGCGCTCTCCGGGGAGCTGCCGCCGCTCGCCGGTTCGGTCAGCAGCACCTTCAGACGACCGGTCAGGCTGTCGCTGGAGCAGTTGCAGTCTCTGGTGGCACAGGAGTGGGAACGCAACAACACCGATATGCTCAGCGAAGGCGAAGAGGATACCGGGCTCACGGTGGCCGATGTCATCCAGATGGAGGGGCAGCAACCCGGACGGTGCGAGCAGCTTGCCCGCCAGTTTGGCATTGAACCCCTCCTCTCACGTCGCTTCAAATATCTTTCTACCGGTGAAACCCGCAAGACCCTGCTCTGCCAGGCGCTGATGAGCCAGCCTGACCTGCTGATTCTGGATGAGCCGTTTGACGGGCTGGATGTGGCGTCGCGCGCCAGCCTGACCGACACCCTGCGCAGCCTGCAGCAGCCCGATTTCACCCTGGTGCTGGTGCTCAATCGCTTTGATGATATTCCCGATTTTATCGGGCAGGTGGGCGTGCTGGCGGAGTGTAACCTGACTCACAGCGGCGCGCGCCAGACGATTCTGACGGAAGCGCTGGTGGCGCAGCTGGCGCACAGTGAACAGCTGCTGGGTATGGCGCTGCCGGAAGCGGATGTGCCGGATGCTCTGCCCGCCCTGGCCGATGATGCGCCGCGCGTCATCCTGCGTAACGGCACCGTCTCTTACCATGATCGGCCCATCATCAGCGGGCTGAACTGGCAGGTCAACCCAGGCGAACACTGGCAGATCACCGGCCCGAACGGTGCCGGTAAGTCGACCCTGCTCAGTATGGTGACCGGCGATCATCCTCAGGGCTACAGCAATGACCTGACCCTGTTTGGCCGTCGCCGTGGCAGTGGCGAAACCCTCTGGGACATCCGGCAGCATATCGGCTATGTCAGCAGCAGCCTGCACCTGGATTATCGCGTCAGCACCAATGTGCGCACGGTGATCCTGTCGGGTTTCTTCGACTCTATCGGTCTCTATCAGGCGGCGTCTGACCGGCAGAAAGCGCTGGCGCAGCAGTGGCTGGCTCTGCTCGGCATGGACAACCGTCTGGCTGATGCGCCCTTCCACTCACTGTCGTGGGGACAGCAGCGGCTGGTGCTGATCGCACGCGCGCTGGTTAAACACCCGACGCTGCTGATTCTGGATGAGCCTCTGCAGGGACTCGATCCGATTAACCGTCAGCTGGTGCGGCGCTTTGTCGATGTCCTGATTGGCGAAGGACGTACCCAGCTGCTGTTTGTTTCGCATCACGCCGAAGATGCGCCGGCCTGCATCACGCATCGCCTGAGTTTTGTTCCTCAGGACGATGGCTACCGCTATCAGCAGGAGACGCTGCGCTAACGTTCTCTCCTCAGCCCTGACGCCGCGACAGCGGCGTTTTACAGCCCTACTGTGTAAGCGTTACCATTCCTTCTCACCTTTCACCCTCCTGCACCGCACGCAATGCCACCAAATAAGAATTTTCAGCTTGTGTAAACGATACCATTTATCCAGACTTGATCACGCTTTCGGGCGCGCTGATGTGCTAATTTTTACCGATGCCTCTTTGGCTTTTGACGCTTACCAGGACCTCACATGGACAAATTCAACCCGGTCGATCATCCGCATCGCCGTTACAATCCACTGATTGATCAATGGATTTTAGTCTCTCCTCATCGGGCCAAACGGCCGTGGCAGGGCGCGCAGGAGACCCCGGCGGTTAACACGCTGCCGTCCCATGATCCGGACTGCTTCCTCTGTGCCGGAAACACCCGCATCACCGGCGACAAAAACCCGGACTATACCGGCACTTACGTCTTTACCAATGACTTTGCCGCGCTGATGACCGACACTCCCGACGCACCTGAGAGTGACGATCTGCTGATGCGCTGTGAAAGCGCGCGCGGCACCAGCCGGGTGATTTGCTTTTCGCCCGATCACAGCAAAACCCTGCCGGAGATGTCGCTGAGCGCGCTGGAAGAGGTGGTGCGCACCTGGCAGGAGCAGACCGCTGAGCTGGGTCAGCACTATCCCTGGGTACAGGTGTTTGAGAACAAGGGCGCGGCGATGGGCTGCTCCAACCCGCATCCGCATGGTCAGGTCTGGGCCAACAGCTTCCTGCCGAATGAAGCGCAGCGTGAAGATGACCACCAGCGCGACTACTTCGCGAAAAAGGGTTCACCGATGCTGGTCGATTACCTGGCGCGTGAACAGCAGGATGGCAGCCGCACCGTCGTGGAAACCGAACACTGGCTGGCCGTGGTGCCCTGGTGGGCCGCCTGGCCGTTTGAAACCCTGCTGCTGCCGAAGGCGCACGTCAGACGTCTGACCGATCTCAGCGCAGCACAGCGCACCGATCTGGCGCTGGCGCTGAAACAGCTGACCAGCCGCTACGATAACCTGTTCCAGTGCTCCTTCCCCTACTCTATGGGCTGGCATGGCGCACCGTTTAACGGCGAAGCCAACGATCACTGGCAGCTGCATGCCCACTTCTATCCGCCGCTGCTGCGTTCAGCAACGGTACGCAAATTTATGGTCGGCTATGAAATGCTGGCCGAAACCCAACGCGATTTAACGGCGGAACAGGCGGCGGAACGTCTGCGTTCTGTCAGCGACGTTCACTTCCGTGAGGCACAACAATGCGCTTAAAAACCATCACGCAGCAGCTTTTCTCAGACACCTTCGGTTACGCCGCCACCCATACCATTCAGGCACCGGGTCGCGTCAACCTGATCGGTGAGCACACCGACTATAACGACGGCTTTGTGCTGCCCTGCGCCATTGACTACCAGACGGTGATCGCCTGCGCCCGCCGTGACGATCGCCAGATTCGCGTGGTCGCGGCGGATTATGAGAATGCACAGGACACCTTTTCGCTCGATGAAGAGATCGTCAGCGTGCAGGAACCGATGTGGGCGAACTATGTGCGCGGCGTAGTGAAACATCTGCAACGGCGTCATGCCGATTTCGGTGGCATCGACATGGTGATCAGCGGCAACGTGCCGCAGGGCGCGGGCCTCAGCTCCTCTGCCTCGCTGGAAGTGGCAGTCGGCACCGTGGTGCAGCAGCTCTACAACCTGCCGCTGGATGGTGCGGCGATTGCGGTTAACGGTCAGGAAGCAGAAAACCAGTTCGTTGGCTGTAACTGCGGCATCATGGACCAGCTGATCTCCGCACTGGGCCAGAAAGATCACGCCATGCTGCTCGACTGCCGCACGCTGGGCACCCGTCCGGTGTCGATGCCGGAAGATATCGCCGTGGTGATCATCAACTCCAACTTCCGCCGCACCCTGGTCGGCAGCGAATACAATACCCGTCGCGAGCAGTGTGAAGCGGGCGCGCGCTTCTTCAACAAAAAAGCGCTGCGTGATGTTGAGCTGGCGGAGTTTGAAGCGGCAGAGGCGAAGCTGGACCCGCAGGTGGCTAAGCGAGTGCGTCACATTCTGACCGAGAATGCCCGCACCCTTGAAGCCGCCGATGCACTGAGCCGGGGCGACCTCTCCCGCATGGGTCAGCTGATGGCCGAGTCGCACGCCTCCATGCGTGACGATTTTGAGATCACCGTGCCGCCGATCGACACGCTGGTGGAGATCGTCAAAGCGCAGATCGGTGAGCACGGGGGCGTTCGCATGACCGGCGGCGGCTTCGGCGGCTGTATCGTCGCGCTGATGCCGCTGGATCGGGTGGATCAGGTGAAAGCCGCCGTGGCGGAGCAGTATGAAGCGCAGACCGGCATCAAAGAGACCTTCTACGTCTGCAAAGCCTCTGAAGGAGCCGGTCAATGCTGAATGATGTCAACTCACATGCGCCCGACGGTCAGCCGTGGCGCATCACCGTGCTGCGCAATGCCAACGGCATGCTGGCGACCTTTATGGACTGGGGCGCAACCTGGCTCTCTGCCCGCGTGCCGATGCAGGATGGCACGGTGCGTGAAGCGCTGCTCGGCTGCGCCACGCCCTCTGACTACCTGCATCAGGATGCCTATCTGGGCGCGACGGTCGGCCGCTACGCTAACCGCATCGCCGGGGCAGCGCTCACTAAACTGAATCGCCAGCTGGTGCCGAACCAGGGCGCACATCAACTGCATGGCGGCCCGGAAGGCTTTGATAAACGCCGCTGGCAGATTGTCAGCCAGTCAGACAGCGACGTGCATTACCGCCTGGATTCGCCGGATGGCGATCAGGGCTATCCCGGTAACCTGATTGCCGACCTGCACTATCAGCTGGACGATCAGAACTGCCTGAGCATCCGCTATGAAGCACGCTGCGACCAGCCCTGCCCGGTCAGCCTGACCAACCACGCTTACTTTAACCTTGATGCGCATCATGGCGACGCCCGCCAGCATCGCTTACAACTGCACGCCGACCACTATCTGCCGGTCGATAGCGAAGGGATTCCCAATGCGCCGCTGAAAGCCGTGGCTGGCACCAGCTTTGATTTCCGGCAGGCGAAAACGGTCGCGCAGGATTTCCTGACAGACGACGACCAGCGGGCGGTGAAGGGGTATGACCATGCGTTTCTGCTCAACAGCGCTGGCGACGAGAGCCAGCCTGCCGCAGAGCTCTGGTCAGAAGATGGCAGACTGCAGCTCAGCGTCACCACTTCCGCGCCGGCCCTGCAGTTCTACTCTGCCAACTATCTGGCCGGTACCCGTGCCCGCGAGCAGGAGAGCTATACTGCATTTCAGGGCATTGCGCTGGAGAGTGAATTTTTACCGGATTCGCCCAATCATGCTGAGTGGCCTCAGCCCGATTGCTGGCTGCAACCGGGAGATCGCTGGGAATCGGTGACGCGTTATCGCTTCACGCCACGCTGAGCCTCTGGCTGAAAAACGCGCAGTGCGTCACACACAGGCTTACGCGCTGCCCGCTTTTCCGCTATGGTATGGCGCAATCCGCTCGTGTGTCAGGCGGGCAGCAGCAGGTTTCCAATCTCACAGAAACATCACAGTATTAAGGAGTTAAGCTATGGCTGTAACTAAGCTGGTTCTGGTGCGACACGGCGAAAGCCAGTGGAACAACGAAAACCGCTTTACCGGTTGGTATGATGTTGACCTTTCTGAGAAAGGTCGTGGCGAAGCCAAATCAGCGGGTCAGCTGCTGAAAAAAGAGGGCTTTGTTTTCGATTTCGCTTACACCTCCGTACTGAAGCGCGCGATTCACACGCTGTGGAATGTGCTGGATGAGCTGGATCAGGCCTGGCTGCCGGTTGAGAAAACCTGGCGTCTGAACGAGCGTCACTACGGTGCGCTGCAGGGCCTGGATAAAGCGGAAACCGCGGCCAAATATGGCGATGAGCAGGTTAAGCAGTGGCGTCGCGGCTTTGCCGTTACCCCACCCGAGCTGGATCGTGCTGATGAGCGCTTCCCTGGCCATGACCCGCGTTACGCGAAACTGACTCCGGAGCAGCTGCCGACCACCGAAAGCCTGGCACTGACCATCGACCGCGTGATCCCTTACTGGAACGACACCATTCTGCCGCGCATCAAAAGCGGTGAGAAAGTGATCATTGCCGCACACGGCAACTCACTGCGCGCACTGGTTAAATATCTGGATAACCTGAGCGAAGATGAGATCCTCGAACTGAACATCCCAACCGGCGTGCCGCTGGTGTATGAGTTCGATGAAAACTTTAAACCGCTGAAACGCTACTACCTGGGCGACCAGGACGAGATTGCTGCGAAAGCCGCAGCCGTTGCGAATCAGGGTAAAGCGAAGTAATTTTCGCTGAAAGACAAAAAGGCCAGACAGAAGTCTGGCCTTTTTTATTGGGCTGCGTCCGGCAATGCTGCGTGTCATCTTTAACTGTCAGAGTAAAAGCCTGAATGTCCGTTCGTCCCGGGCGAATCACATCGTCAAAGCCGTCTGAATATGGCAGCAATAAATCAGGTTAATGCGCAGGGAACAGGCTCACTCTCCACCGCGCATTCAGACAGACGCAACCCATCGTCACGCCAGTTCGCCAGCACTCAACCGCGGCGCTGTTTAACCGCTGCCGCCAGCTGACGCAGCACCTTGTCGGTATCATCCCAGCCGATGCAGGCATCAGTGACACTCTTGCCATAGACCAGCGGCTCACCGCTCTCCAGGCTCTGATTGCCCTCTACCAGATGACTCTCGATCATCACGCCGACAATCGCCTGTTCACCGTTGATGATCTGCTGCGCGACATCGTCCGCCACGATCATCTGACGCTGGAACTGCTTGCTGCTGTTAGCATGGCTGAAATCGATCATGACCTGCTGTGCCAGACCCGCTTTTGCCAGGCCCTCTTTTACTTCAGCCACATGCTTCGCACTGTAGTTCGGCTCTTTGCCGCCGCGCAGAATAATGTGACAGTCGCCATTGCCGCTGGTTTCGACAATCGCGGAGTGGCCATATTTGGTCACTGACAGGAAGCAGTGCGGCGAACCGGCAGCGTTGATGGCATCGATGGCCACCTTGATGGTGCCATCAGTGCCGTTTTTGAAACCGACCGGACAGGAGAGACCGGAGGCCAGCTCACGGTGCACCTGGGATTCGGTGGTGCGTGCGCCAATCGCGCCCCAGCTCATCAAATCCGCCACATATTGCGGGGTGATCATATCCAGAAACTCGCCCGCCGCCGGTAAACCGCTGTCATTAATCTCCAGCAGCAGTTTACGCGCCAGACGCAGACCATCATTGAGCTGGAAGCTGTTATCCATGTAGGGGTCGTTGATCAGTCCTTTCCAGCCCACCGTGGTGCGCGGCTTTTCAAAATAGACCCGCATGACCACTTCCAGTTCGCCTTTCAGCTCATCCCGCAGCGCCAGCAGACGGCCGGCATACTCTTTTGCGGCGTCAGGATCGTGGATTGAGCAGGGACCAATCACCACCAGCAGGCGGTCGTCCTTGCCCTGCAGGATCTGATGAATCGCCTGACGGGCCTGTGAAACGGTCTGTGCAGCGCGATCGGTCGCCGGGAATTTTTCGAGCAGCGCAACCGGGGGTAACAGCTCTTTAATCTCTTTGATGCGTAAGTCATCGTTCTGGTAATTCATACTGATTCCATATTATTTCTGGCCCGGCGCCCGCCGGACACAACCTGCCCAATGTAGCCCGAAGCGCCAGGGGTGTAAATTCCCGCTGCGGGTTAAAGGTGCGGGTCATATTTGCATTAATCAGGTTAGCGACTAGACTTTTTAATGGTAAGCACTGAGGAACGTCCCGCTTACATGATTAAATCACCCTGTTTAAGCCAACTGGCGAATTTTATTTCGTCCGGGACTTTTTTATCCCCAATTTCACCTCTGGGCTTAAAACGTCTTCATTTATTAATGGGAGTATAATGATGAAAAAGTTTGCCTTACTCTTTTTGACAGCAGCAATGACATTAGGCAGTGGCGCGGCGCTGGCGGAAGGCAGCAACAACGGCACAGCTAACCAGGCAGCCAGTGCCGGTGCGGTCGCACCCGGCGCAAAAGAGAACCTGCCACCGAATAATGTCGATAACAGCAAAATTAATAACACCGGCACTAATACGAATCCGGCCACCTCTGGCAGCACCACCAGCAGCGGAAATATGTCTGCTGACGAAATTGACCAGAACAGCCAGTGTAAAGATGGCAAATGTCCGAACATCAACAAAAAAGTTGAAACGAAAGTGGGCGGCGGTGACGTCAATACTAAAACCGACGGCACGACACAGTAATTCTGTCTGACCCGGAGAGCATCCGTTCTCCGGGTTTTTCTCCCCTCTGCCCCACTCTTCCGCTATGCTCATCCTGTGAAATTTACAGGGAAACCGTTCATGGCCGTTTTGCTCTTGATTGACGATCATCCGCTGGTGGAAGTGGCACTTGAAGCCGCGCTCAGCCAGTCGCCCATTCCGGTTCAGCTCCTTTCTGCCAGCAGTGAACACGCCGCGCGTCCGTTTCTTCAGCAGCCGCTGGACATTATCGTGCTCGATATCGGGCTGCCGGAGAGCGACGGGCTGGAGATCCTGCGCCGCCTGAAAATCCATCGTCCCGACTGCCCGGTGCTGATCTATTCGGCCCAGCAGACCCGTCACTATATCCGGCGCGCTCAGGCGTTAGGGGCGTCCGGTTATGTGGTGAAAAGCCAGCGCATGACGCAGCTGCTCAGCGCCATTCTGGCCGTGCTGGGCGGACAGACCGCGTTTCCTGAAACGGAGGAGGAGCCTGAGCTGCCGCTGACGCACAAAGAGCGTCAGATTCTGGCGCTGCTCGCCAGCGGCCTCTCTAACCTGCAAATCGCCGCCCGGTTGCACATCAGCAACAAAACGGTCAGCACACATAAAAAGAACATTCTGGAAAAAACCGGTGCCCGCTCTGTGGTTGAGCTGGCTGACCTCTGGAAGGCGCAGCAGTGAGATATGCGCTGGTGATCCTGCTGTGGCTGTGCGGCAGCGCGCTGGCCGAAGTGCGCCCGGTCAGCAGCCTGAATCTGCCGATGATGCTCCCGGTCACGCATGCCGAAACCATGCAGGGAAAGAGCCTGCGCGTCGGGCTGCTGGAAGAGAACCACGCGCCCTGGACGATGCGGATCGGCAACGACCTGTATGGCATCAATGCCGACTATCTTGCTGCGCTGCGACAGCTGACCGGGGCGCAGTTTACCCTGCGCCTCTACAGCGACGCGCCGCAACTGATGCAGGCCCTGAACCGTGGAGAGATCGATTTTGCGCTGGGCATGTGGAACACCCCGCTGCCTCAGGGCACGCTGAGCAGTGAAAGCTGGTTCAGCAGTCCGCTGCGGGTCTATCGCAATCAGCAGAACCAGCGTGCCGTGATGTTCAACAGCCAGAATGCGCAGCTTGCGATCAGCGACAGCACTCTGGCGCAGCTGCCACCCGCCCTGGCGGCCCGTCACCACTGGCGACGCTACAGCAGCGATCTGCAGGCGCTCTATACCCTGCTCAATCAGCAGAACGACTATGTGGTGGCGGACGAGACCAGCGCTGGTTTTCTGCTCAGCCAGCTGCAGCAGGGGCAGATTTATCAGATCGCCTCACATATCGAGGCGGGACAGCTCAACCTGCGTGCGCTCTCCCGCGATCCCGCGCTCATCGACTGGATAAATCAGAGCCTGCGTCAGTTACCGGCGGAACTGATGAACAGCCTGCAGGCGCGCTGGAGCAGCACGCTGCCGCGCTATCAGGATACGCAGACCCTGATGCTCAGCCCCGCTGAACGCGCGTGGATTGCCGACCACCCTCGCATTACGTACACCGCCGAGCCCGACAACTATCCCTGGAGCTATCGCGACGCCAGCGGCACTGCCAGAGGCTATGGCGTGGATTTACTGAAAGCGGTCGCCCAGAGCACAGGCCTGCAGTTTGAACCCGTGTGGGTCAGCAATCCCCATCAGGCCAGTGCGCTGATTCAGCAGCAGCAGGCGATGCTGCAACTGATGCAGCCCCTTAATGGCGATGCGATGCAGAGCACCTCGCTGCCGGTGTGGCGGGCGCTGTGGGGGATCTACAGCATTCACTCTGCCCCGCTGTCGCACTGGCAGGATCTGCGCGGCAGGCGGATCGGCGTCTTGCAGGATGACCTGGCGCTGCGCCTGCTGCCGGAGGATCTGCATCCCGTGCCGTTTGCCGACCGGAACAGCCTCTATGATGCACTGGCAAAGGGGCAAATCGATGCGCTGGTCGATAATGTCCTCTCCGCCCGCTGGCGCATCGCCAGCCGTGATGACGCGCGTATCCACCTCGCCTTTGCCGCCAGCGACATCGCCTGGCCGATCGCGCTGGGTGTCACGCCCGATCAGCCCCTGCTGCGCAGCCTGCTGGACCGGGCGCTGCAGCAGATCCCGGCGGATACCCAGGGCAAAATGCGCGACAGCTGGTCAACACCGCCGCAGCCCGGCAGCGTCATGGCGATGCGATCGCTGCCGATGATGGTGCTGGCGGTTGCCGGGGCCGCCATTGTGCTGCTGCTTCTGCTGCTGGCGCGCCGTTACTGGCAACAGCGCCGCGAGCGTCAGCAGCGCGAACAGGCGGAGCGGGCCAATGCCATGAAGAGCCAGTTTCTGGCCACTGTCAGCCATGAGCTGCGTACGCCGATGCAGGCGATCCTCGGCCTGCTGGAGCTGGAGAAGCAGCAGCACAACAGCCAGAACCTGACCCTGCTGCACAGCAGCGCACACTCCCTGCTGACCCTGCTGAATGACCTGCAGGATCACGCACGTATCGAGAGCAACAGTTTTACCCTGGCCCCCCGCCCGCTGGCGCTGACGCAGTGGCTCGAACAGCAGCAGCATTTTTATCATCCGTTAATGCGGGCAGACGGCCCGCGTCTGATCGTCGCGGCACAGACGCCGCTGCCTGACACGGTGATGATCGATGCCGATCGCCTGCAGCAGGTGGTGAATAACCTGATGACCAATGCGCTGAAATTTACCCGTCACGGCACCATCCGCCTCACCCTGGCGGCAGAGCAGCAGCAACTGGTGCTGACGGTCACTGACAGCGGCAGCGGTATTCCGCCTGAGGAGCAGCCGAAGCTGTTTGATCCCTGGTATCAGGCGCCGTCGGGCAAAACCGTGTCGGTACAGGGCAGCGGTCTGGGCCTGTTTATCTGCCGCGAGATGGTGCTGCGGATGGGGGGCGATATCCGGCTCACCTCGCAGCCCGGTCAGGGAACGCAGGTAACGGTGACCCTGCCTCTGCAGATCGCGGAGCCGGTCAGCAGCACCGATGAGTCTGGTCTGCCCGGCTTCCCCCATCTGCGGGTGGCAATTGTCGATGACCATCCGGCCAATCTGCTGGTGATGCAGCAGCAGCTGGCGCGCTTTGCCATTCAGGCCGAGATCTTCGAAGAGGGACGCGCGCTGCTGAAAGCCGATGCGCAGCAGCCTTTTGACCTGCTGTTTATCGACCAGATGATGCCGCGTCCTGACGGCACGCTGCTGCTGCGACTGCTGCGACGCCGTGACCGGCAGCGGGGACGACGGGCGATGCGGGTGCTCTGCTCCGCAGACGCCCAGCTGCTGACGCGACCGGCTGAGGTGCAGGAGCGGGTTCTGATTAAACCGGTGCAGCTGGCCGATCTCCGCGCGCTGCTGGCGGAGTGGCAGCCCGACCCGCTGGCCCCGCTGGATGAGAACCTGTGGCAGCTGGCTCAGCAGAATGACAAATTCCTCAGCCGGCTGAGCCAGACGCTGCACAGCACGGTGACCCAGGATCTGACCGTGATGCGTGAGGCGCGCGCACGCGCGGAGTGGAACCAGTTTGCCGACGCGGCACACCGGATGAAAGGCAGCTGGTTGCTGGTGGGGCTGGAGCAGGGTGCACAGCTGAGTCAGCAACTCGCAGAGCAGGCAAAACAGCATCAGGACACGTCTGAGACGTGGCAATTACTGATATCATTAGCAAACAGGTTACTGAAAAAACTGGAATCTTATGGCACATACCCACACGCATAGCGGGCAGGATAGTAATCGCACGCGTCTGGCGGCCGCCTTTGGCGTGACCGTCCTTTTCATGGTTGCCGAGGTGATTGGCGGCTGGCTTTCAGGTTCACTGGCGCTGCTGGCGGATGCCGGACATATGCTCACCGATGCCGCCGCCCTGCTGATGGCGCTGCTGGCGGTCCACTTCTCACGCCGTAAACCCAACGCGCGTCATACCTTTGGCCTGCTGCGCCTGACCAGCGTAGCGGCCTTTGTCAATGCCATCGCCCTGCTGGGTATTACCGCGCTGATCGTCTGGGAGGCAGTGCGTCGCTTCAGCGATCCGCAGCCGGTGACCGGCGGCCTGATGCTGGGCATCGCGATCGGCGGCCTGCTGGCCAACCTGCTCTCATTCTGGCTGCTGCATCACGGCAGCGAAGAGAAAAACCTCAACGTGCGGGCAGCGGCACTGCACGTCATGGGTGACCTGCTCGGTTCGGTGGGGGCGATTGTGGCGGCAGTCATCATTATGCTGACCGGCTGGACGCCGATCGATCCGATTCTGTCGCTGCTGGTGTCACTGCTGGTGCTGCGCAGTGCCTGGGCGCTGCTGCTTGAGAGCCTGCAGGAGTTACTTGAAGGGGCACCCCACTCCCTGGATGTGAACCGGCTGATGCGGGACCTCACCCTGAACATCGCTGAAGTGCGCAATGTTCACCATGTGCATCTGTGGCAGGTGGGTGAAAAGCCGCTGCTGACGCTGCATGTTCAGGTGATCCCGCCCTATGATCACGATGCACTGCTGCACCGCATTCATGACTATCTGCGCCAGCACTATCAGATTGACCATGCGACCGTGCAGATGGAGTATCAGCCCTGTGCCGGTGCTGAGTGTGAGCTGAGCTTCAGCGGCGCGGCTGAGGCCGGCCACAGCCATTCCCATTCCCACGACCCTGCTCACGCCAGAGGCGACGAGCACGCTCACTAAACGACAGCGCGCGGTAACCCGGTTACCGCGCGCGGTGACTGCCCCTTACTGGCCTGTCTGCTGCGCCGACAGTGCGCGTGACCCCTGCTCCCGGGCACTGCGGATCCACATGCGTGAGCCATTAAGCGCAATCAGCGTCAGAATCACATACTCCAGCGACATCGCATAGACCCCCTGACGGGCAAAAATCATGACGCTGATGACGTTAATGATCACCCACAGCAGCCAGTTCTCAACATATTTGCGCGTCATCAGAATCATCGCCGCAATCGACAGCACCATCATGCAGGCGTCCCAGAACGGGAAGGCATCCGGCTGCAATGCCGGCATCGCCACTGACAGGCCAATCGCGTTCATCAGCGTCACCGCCGCACGGGTCAGCATGGCAAACACCGGGTCAATGTAGAGCGTCATCAGCGCAATCGCGACGACGCAACTCACCGCCCAGGCGATCGCTTTCGGCAGCGGCAGCCAGCGAATCTTCAGCGCCGCCTGATGATCGGGGGTCTGGCGGCTCCAGGCGTACCAGCCGTAAATATTGGCGGCAAAGAAGAAGAGCTGCAGCAAGAGACTGGCGTAGAGCTGAATCTGAAAGAAGATCACCGCAAACAGCGTGACGTTTATCAGACCAAAGGGGTAGTTGATGATTTTTTCCAGGCTGGCAAACCAGATACAGAGTAAGCCCGCCAGGGTGCCGATAGCCTCAATCCATGAGAGATCGTAGCCGCCTGCACCCAGAGGAATGTGAACCAGAATATTATGCGTGCTGAAAAAGTCCATGCAGAGCACCTGTCAGGAAAACGGCTAGGCGTTTCCCTTCACGTTGAGTTTAAGTTCCGCTGCAAAGGATAGCATGCGATTCAGGGGCAGTAACGCCGCCTCTCGCAGCGTCTCGTCCACCTGAATCTCATGTTCCGCGCCGCCCGTCTCCAGCGCGTCTGCGATGGCTTTGAGGCCGTTCATCGCCATCCACGGACAGTGCGCGCAGCTGCGGCAGGTTGCGCCCTCCCCGGCGGTCGGCGCTTCCAGCAGCTCTTTGTCCGGCACCGCCTGCTGCATTTTGTAGAAGATGCCGCGATCGGTCGCCACAATCATCTGCGGATGCGGCAGGGATTTGGCGGCCTGAATCAGCTGGCTGGTCGAACCCACCGCGTCGGCCAGATCCACAATCGCCTGCGGCGACTCGGGATGAACCAGCACCGCCGCGTCGGGATAGAGCGCTTTCATACGCTGCAGCGCCTGAGTCTTGAACTCATCATGGACAATGCAGGCGCCCTGCCAGCACAGCACATCGGCGTCCGATTTCTGGGTGACGTAGCGGCCGAGATGACGATCCGGTGCCCAGATAATTTTCTCGCCCAGGCTGTCGAGGTGCTCAATCAGCTCAACCGCAATGCTGGAGGTGACGACCCAGTCAGCGCGCGCTTTTACCGCAGCCGAGGTGTTGGCGTAGACGACCACGGTGCGATCGGGATGGGCGTCGCAGAAGGCGTTAAACTCCTCAATCGGACAGCCCAGATCCAGCGAGCACTCCGCCTGCAGTGTCGGCATCAGGACGGTTTTCTCAGGGCTGAGGATTTTGGCGGTCTCCCCCATAAAGCGCACGCCCGCCACCAGCAGCGTGGTCGCCGGATGGTTGCTGCCGAAACGGGCCATCTCCAGTGAGTCGGAGATACAACCGCCGGTCTCTTCGGCCAGCGCCTGAATTTCCGGGTCGGTGTAGTAGTGCGCGACCATCACGGCATTTCGCGCCTTCAGCAGGGTTTTGATTTTCTCACGATAAAACGCCTTCTCGTCGTCACTCAGGCGGGCGGGTTTGGGGGGAAAGGGGTAAACGGTGCTTTCAGGATCAAACATCACACTCATGACACAGCTCTCGTTTTATCTAATTAACGAAAATCGCCCTAAGAGGCGAAATGTGGCGTTGAATCCGCCGTCGTGTTTTATATGCTAAACACGATAGCGGAAAAGCCTGACTGTGTCGTGTGATTTTTTACCCGGCCTGCATGACCGCCCCGCCAGTCTGATCGTGTGGGCGGGGTTCGCCCGGCTGCAGCGGGTATTGTGGCGTTTCCAGCGCCAGCAGAAACGCTTTAACCGCCAGCCCGCCGGCAAATCCGGTCAGCTTGCCGTTGGCCCCGATTACCCGGTGACACGGCGCGACAATCGAAAGCGGATTGCGACCGTTGGCCGCGCCGACCGCACGCACCGCCAGCGGATGCCCGATCTCGCGGGCAATCTGGCTGTAGCTGCGCGTTTCACCAAACGGGATCGCCACCAGCGCCTGCCACACTTTTTTCTGAAAGTCAGTGCCGGCAAAATCGAGCGGCAGTTCAAAGCCGCGTCGCGCACCGGCAAAGTACTCGCCGAGCTGACGTGCCGTTTCGATCAGAAGGGGATGGTCGTCATCGCGCGTCTGCGGCATAAATCGGGTGCGATGGGGATCGTCGTTCTCCCACAAAATAGCCGCCAGGCCGCGCTCGCTGGCCACCAGTTTCAGTTCGCCCACCGGGGTAACGATCAATTTGAAGTAATACATGGTGATTCTCCCGTCACGGTTTCGACACACATTATCGCACTTTTCCTCAGCCTGACTGGCTGTTTTCGGTCATGGCGATAAACTGATGTGTTGTCCGAAAACAGCCAGTCTGCCGGGAATCACCGGTGTAGGCTCCGCATATTTACCGGAGAAATACCATGCTTAATCCCGACATTGCCTATCAGGCGCTGACCTCCCGTGATACCCGCTTCGACGGCGTATTTTTTGTTGGGGTGACCTCAACCGGTATCTATTGTCGTCCCATCTGCCCCGTCAAAGCGCCGATGCAGAAAAACTGCCTCTTCTTCAGCAGCGCCGAAGCCGCCGAAAAAGCCCGGTTTCGTCCCTGTCTGCGCTGCCGGCCTGAACTGGCGCCGGGCAATGCGCCGGTGGATCAGCCGCACCGCGTGGCGGAACGGCTGATTCAGCGCATCGAGGAGGGCATGCTGGAGGAGCGCGAAGGGCTGGAGGCGATTGCCACTGAGTTCGGTTTAAGCCTGCGTCAGCTCCGGCGTATCGTGCAGCAGGAGCTGGGGGTCTCACCGCTTGAGCTGAGACAGACGCGGCGCATGTTGCTGGCAAAGCAGCTGCTGACGGAGACGCAACTGCCAATTACGGAGATCGCCTACGCCAGCGGCTTTGGCAGCCTGCGCCGCTTTAATGATGTGTTTCAGGCGCGCTATCGCATGACGCCAGGCGCCCTGCGCCGGAACGAGGCAGGTGACGGGCGGACGCAGCCCGGTGACCGCGTGACGCTGCGGCTCGCCTACCGCCCGCCCTACGACTGGGCAGCGATGCTCTGGTTTTTACAGACTCACCTGATGAAAGAGGTCGAAGCGGTGGAGGATGGCACCTGGCGACGCACGGTGGCGATGGGCCGCTGTCGGGGCTGGGTCAGTGTCGCGCATCTGCCGCAGAAGAATGCGCTGCAGGTGACGCTCTCCACCTCGCTGACGCCGGTTCTGCCTCTGCTGCTGCGACGCCTGCGCGACCTGTTCGATCTTGATGCTCAGCCGCAGCGTATCGCCGCTTCTCTGGCACAGGATCCGCTGCTGGCGCCCAGCCTGATCGCCCACCCGGGCCTGCGTGTTCCGGGTGCCTTTGACGCCTTCGAGCTGGGCGTGCGCGCGATCATCGGTCAGCAGGTGACGGTCAAAGCCGCCACCACCGTCAGCAGTCGTTTTGCCGCCGCCTTTGGCGAGCCCTGTGAAACGCCGTTTGCCGACCTGACCCGCTACGCCGCGCCTCCGGCTCGTATCGCAGGTCTGACGGTCGATGAGGTTGCGCCGATGGGCATTGTCAGCGCCGCGCGCTCACGCGCCATCATCGCCTTCGCTGACGCCTGCGCCAGCGGGGATCTGCGCCTCAGTGCCGCCCAGCCGCCTGACGAGGTAATCAAAAAGCTGATCAGCCTGCCTGGCATCGGTCCCTGGACCGCCCACTACATTGCGATGCGCGCCCTGCGCTGGCCGGATGCCTTTCCCAAAGAGGATATCGCCATCCGGAATAACCTGGGCGGGATGTCATCCAGGGAAGCAGAAGCACGCTCGCAATCCTGGCGTCCCTGGCGCAGCTATGCGGTGATGCATATCTGGGAGAGCCTGGCAGTGGCGAAAGCGAAGAAAAAGGCGTAACGGCGGATACAGGCCTGCTCTTCTCATAATGCAGAAGCAGCCCGCGCCGTTAATGCGTTCAGAGAAGGAATGCCTCCCGCGCCGTAAAGTCCGTGCTCTGGAAACGAAAAAAGCGCCCTGAGGGCGCTTCTTTCTTAATTGGTGGGTCGTGCAGGATTCGAACCTGCGACCAATTGATTAAAAGTCAACTGCTCTACCAACTGAGCTAACGACCCGCTGGGGGCTTACAACCGTTCAGCACGCCAGGCGGCTGAAGTAAGATGGTGGGTCGTGCAGGATTCGAACCTGCGACCAATTGATTAAAAGTCAACTGCTCTACCAACTGAGCTAACGACCCATCTTAGGTTGTGAAGCAATCCTGAACTCTTCTTCGGGCGTCGCACTGATGCGCGACTGAGAGAAGATGGTGGGTCGTGCAGGATTCGAACCTGCGACCAATTGATTAAAAGTCAACTGCTCTACCAACTGAGCTAACGACCCATCTTCAGGCTTGCCAGACACTTTGCATTGTGTCCCGGCAACGGCGGCATATATTACTGATTTAGCGGGGTAGCGCAACTCTTATTTCTGCTAAATGCTTCAGTTGCTTACCTTTCATACGGCAAGACCAGAAATCACACGATATCTGGCCTGAACCGTACCGATTACAGACCTGACAGACGTTTTTGCGCCTGTTTTGCAGATTCGCTATCAGGATAAAGTTTGATCACCTGCTGGAAGACCGCTTTGGCTTTCGCCGTGTCTTTCTTCTCCTGCATGATCACACCCACCTTCAGCAATGCCTCTGCGGCTTTCGGCGACTTCGGATAGTTTTTCACCACCGTGGCGTAATAATAAGCCGCGTCGTCCTTTTTGCCTTTGTTGTAGTTCAGCTGCCCCAGCCAGTAGTTGGCGTTGGGCTGATAGGTCGAATCGGGGTAACGCTTTACCCACGCCTGAAGCGCACTGATCGCCTGATCATACTGTTTCTTTTCCAGAATCAGCGCCACAGCCGCATTGTAATCGCTGTTGGCGTCACCGGTCTGCGCAGGTGCGCTCTCCGTTGATGCCGCTGCGCCTGTGCTGGCTGCTGCACCGGTATCGGCTGCGGCATCGCCGCCCGCCGCCTGCTGGCCGCCGCTGCTGCTGGCGCTGCTCAGGCTGTCGATCTGCTGGTAGAGCTGCTTCTGGCGCTCAACCACCTGATTCAGCTGATACGTATTTTGCTGGATTTGCCCACGCAGCGCGTCGATATCACGCTGATTGTCGCTCATCTGCTGCTGCAATTGCTGCATCAGCTGCGCCTGGGCATTAGAGATTCGTTCGAGAGTGGTGACACGGTCTTCGACCGAGCCGGAGCCAACGCTACTGATTGACGCTTGGGCATTAGCGGCCCAGGGGGCCGCTACGCCAATCAGTAACGACAGACTCAACAGATGACGTCTGAAGTTACTAACCATGTGATTCTCTTAGTAGACCAGAACGGCACGACGGTTTTTAGAATACGCTGCTTCGTCATGACCCAGAACGGCTGGCTTCTCTTTACCGTAAGAAACGATAGACATCTGATCAGCCGACACGCCTTTACCCTGCAGGTACATCTTAACGGCGTTAGCACGACGTTCGCCCAGGGCGATGTTGTATTCCGGCGTACCGCGCTCATCCGCATGACCTTCGATGGTCACTTTGTATGATGGGTTGCTGCGCAGGAAAGTTGCGTGCTGATCCAGCATCTGTGCGTAATCAGACTGAACGTCATATTTGTCCAGACCGAAGTACACGATGTTGTTCTGCTGCAGCTGCTGCATCTGCAGACGAGCCTGCTCGTCAGAAGACATGTTGCCGCCGTTGCCGTTCATGCCAGAATTTGCACCGTAAGCGCCATCAGCACCCATGCCAGTCTGGTCATTGTTGTTGTTTTTGTGTGAGCTACAAGCCGCTACTGCCAGAACCGGCAGAGCCAGCATCAAACCCTTCAGCACTTTGTTCAGTTGCATTTCAAAAATCCCATTATTGTTTATTGTTTGCGATGTCTGATCGATCAGACATTACAGATACGGCGACCAGGCAGGAAATTTAACCTGTCCATCGGTTGCCGGAAGACGCGCTTTGAAACGGCCGTCGGTTGAAACCAACTGCAACACGGAACCCATCCCCTGAGTAGAGCTATAGATTACCATTGTGCCGTTTGGTGCCAGGCTCGGCGTTTCATCCAGGAACGTGTCCGTTAACGTTTGAACGGCTCCCGTTTCCAGATCCTGTTTGGCGACGTGCTGTGACCCACCGCTGGTGCTAATCATCACCATGGATTTGCCATCGGTTGCGACATCCGCATCCTGGTTCTGACCCCCTTCCCAGGTAATACGTTGTGGCGCGCCGCCATTAATGCCTACTTTATAAATCTGCGGTGCACCCGCCTGATCCGAGGTGTAAGCCAGCGTCTGGCTGTCCGGGAACCAGGTCGGTTCTGTACTGTTATAACGGCCATCGGTGACCTGACGCGTCTGACCTGAGGCCAGATCCATCACATAGAGGTTCAGGCTGCCGGTTTTAGAGAGCGCGAAAGCCAGCTTAGAGCCATCCGGTGAGAACGCCGGGGCACCGTTGTGGCGCGGATAGGAGGCGACCTGACGGATAGCCCCGTTCGACAGCGTCTGAATCACCAGCGCAGACTTGCCGCTTTCAAAAGTCACGTACGCCACTTTGCTGCCATCGGGAGACCAGGCTGGCGACATCAGAGGCTGTGGTGAACGATGAACCACAAACTGGTTGTAACCATCGTAATCCGCTACGCGCAGCTCGTACGGGAACTGGCCGCCGTTGGTCTGCACGACATAGGCGATACGGGTACGGAAAGCGCCCTTGATGCCGGTCAGCTTCTCGAAGGTTTCATCACTGGCGGTGTGACCGGCATAACGCAGCCACTGTTTGGTGACTTTATAGGTGTTCTGCGCCAGCACGGTTCCCGGTGCACCACCGGTATCGACCAGCTGATAAGAAACCTGATAGCTGCCATCCGGGTTAGCGGCGACCTGACCGACCACAACCGCGTCAATGCCCAGGGCACTCCAGGCAGCAGGCTGAACTTCCTGTGCGCTGCCAGGCTGCTGAGGCAGACGTGAGCGATCCAGCGGATTAAATTTGCCGCTGTTGCGCAGGTCAGCGGCCACGATGCCGCCGATATCTTCCGGCGCGGCACCCGCACCCGTCCATTTAAACGGCACAACGCCAATCGGGCGTGCGGTGTTGACGCCCTGGGTAATCTCAATTCGAACTTCTGCATGCAGCATGGCTGCCCACAGCAGGATAAAAAAGCCTAACGTAACGCGAAGAGCTTGCTTCATTTTATCTCCCTTATCTGAACCTCAGTCCACGATAATTGGCACTGTTCCTGGAAACCACGAGTAGAACTTAAGTACGGCAAGCTAAACATAGATCAACTTGCCGCCCGTTACTGCATTATTGCGGTTTAAAACGCATAGGGGCGTTCTTAAACACTTCGTAGACCGCCTGGGAAGGCGGCTTCGGAATACGTGCCTGTCGGGCGGCGGTAATTGCGGCCTGACAGAGCGCGGGGTCCCCACCTTCTGACTTAACATCAATCAACAGGCCATCCGGCGCAAGTTTAATCCGCAAATCACAGGTTTTTCCGCGATACAGATCGGCATCATAGAAGCGGCTTTGAATCGCACTGACCACCTGCCCCATATAGGAGTTGATTTCCGCGCCTGACGCACCCGCTTTCTTCTGGTTTCCCTGCCCTGCTGCGCCGCCGCCAGCGGCCCCGCTTTTCGGTGCATTTTTACCGGAAGCCAGTCCGCCCAGCAGATCATCGACATCGCTGTCGTTGGCCGCATCGGCGGCGGCTTTCGCTTTCGCGTCTGCTTTGGCCTTCGCGGCGGCATCGGCTTTCGCTTTGGCAGCCGCGTCTGCTTTGGCTTTCGCTGCCGCATCGGCTTTCGCTTTGGCCGCGGCTTCCGCTTTCTCTTTCGCCGCCTCTTTCGCGGCTTCCGCTTTGGCTTTTGCGGCTTCCGCCGCTTTCTCTTTCGCTGCCTCTGCGGCTTTTTCTTTGGCTTCTGCGGCTTTCTGTTTCGCCTCTTCAGCCGCTTTCGCTTTGGCCTCGGCGGCCGCCTTCACTTTAGCCTCCGCTGCCGCTTTGGCTTCCGCGTCAGACTTTGCCTTCGCTTCGGCTACCGCTTTCTCTTTTGCCGCCGCCGCCGCCGCGGCTTTCGCCTGCTGATCAGCCTGCTTCTTTGCTTCGGCAGCAGCCTGTTTCGCCTGCTCAGCCGCGGCTTTCGCCTGGGCATCCGCCTGCGCTTTAGCTTCAGCCTTCGCTTTTGCGGCTGCCGCTTCAGCGGTTTTCTGTTGCTCAGCCGCCTCTTTAGCTGCCTGTTCGGCCGCTTTCTGCTGCTTAGCCTGCTGTCTGGCCTCTTCTTTTGCCGCTTCCTGCGCAGCTAAGCGCTCTTTTTCCAGCGCCTTCAGACGCTGCTGTTCGGCGGCCTGCTTCTCCTGCAGCTCTTCCGCCTGCTGCTGCGCCTGCTTTTTACGCTGCTGCTCAGCACGCTGGCTGTCGCTCTGCTGGTTCTGCTGACGGTTATACTGGCTGACGACGGCTCCGGGATCGACCATCACTGCATCGATATCACTGCCGCCGCCACCCGCACTGCTGGGGTCAACATGCTCATTAAACGAGCTCCATACCAGCAGCGCGATCAGCACGATATGCAGAATCACCGAAATGATTATCGCGCGCTTTAACTTCTCGTTTTGCTCGGTTGCCTTCGACACACTCGGTTCCCAAAAAACGGTTCGATTTTAAATCGGCTGCGTCATCAAACCGACAGATTTAACACCCGCCTGGTGCAGCAGGTTGAGCGCTTTAATAATTTCATCGTAAGGCACCTCTTTCGCGCCCCCGATCAAAAAGACCGTCTTAGGATTCGCTTCCAGTCGACGCTGCGCTTCGCTGATCACCTGCTCGGGCGGAAGCTGATCCATGCGATCGTGATCCACCACCAGGCTGTACTGACCCACGCCCGCCACCTCAACAATCACCGGCGGATTGTCGTCGCTGGAAACGGTTTTAGAGTCGGTCGCATCCGGCAGATCCACTTCCACGCTCTGGGTAATAATGGGTGCAGTTGCCATGAAGATCAGCAACAGCACCAGCAGGACGTCCAGCAGCGGAACGATGTTGATTTCCGACTTCAGGTCGCGGTGTTTGCGACCACGTACTCTGGCCATCATTAACCTCTGTTTACTTAGCGTTATCGCTGGAGAAAGCCTGGCGATGCAGGATGGCCGTGAACTCTTCCATAAAGTTGTCGTAGCCCTGCTCCAGTTTGTTGACGCGCTGGTTCAGACGGTTGTACGCCATCACCGCCGGAATCGCGGCAAACAGACCGATCGCGGTCGCAATCAATGCTTCAGCAATACCCGGTGCCACCATCTGCAGCGTCGCCTGCTTCACCGCGCCCAGCGCGATAAAGGCGTGCATGATCCCCCAGACGGTGCCGAACAGCCCGATGTAGGGACTGATTGAACCGACGGTGCCGAGGAAAGGAATGTGGTTTTCCAGCGTTTCCAGTTCGCGGTTGAGCGAGATGCGCATCGCACGGCTGGCGCCATCAATGACCGCTTCTGGCGCATGGTTATTGGCGCGATGCAGACGGGCAAACTCTTTAAAGCCGGCGTAGAAAATCTGCTCAGAACCGGCCAGTTCGTCCCGACGCTCCTGACTCTCCTGATAGAGACGCGAAAGTTCGATGCCCGACCAGAACTTGTCTTCAAACGCCTCCGCTTCTCTTCCGGCCGCATTCAGAATACGTGTGCGCTGAATAATGATGGCCCAGGAGGCAATAGAAAAGCCGATCAAAATCAACATGATAAGTTTGACCAGAAGGCTCGCCTTCAGGAACAAATCAAGAATGTTCATGTCAGTCACTGCTTGAACTCCGCGACAATAGACTTGGGAAGCGCAATCGGCTTCATCAGATGTGGGTTAATGCAGGCAATCAGGACTTCTGCCTCATTGAGCACTTTGCCTTCAGTATTCACGATACGCTGCGTGAACGTCATCGTGGCCCGTGTCATTGATGTCACTTCACTCTGGATCTCCAGAAGGTCATCAAGACGCGCCGCCGACAGGTAGTCCACCGTCATACGCCGTACCACAAAAGCGACCTGCTGCTCTAACAGCGTCTGCTGATTGAAATGGTGCTGTCGCAACATCTCGGTACGTGCTCGTTCATAAAAAGCGATATAGCTGGCGTGATAAACCACGCCACCGGCATCAGTGTCTTCGTAGTAGACCCGAACCGGCCAGCGAAACAGCGTTGTACTCACTCTACATCCCGGCCTCGTTTTAAACGATGCTACTATACGCAAGAGAATTGGGGTTGGGAATGGGTCGCCAGAGCCAGGCGAAAATAATTATCGCTCCGTAACAAACGGAACGATTTCAGGGAGATTTATTGACCATACGCTGACAAATATTCACTGACAGCGCCGGTAAGGCGGGGGCTAAGCGTAAAAGCGGTAAAGGGCAATCATTAACACCAGCACGGCGGGTAACGGCGTAAACAGCGCCTGCCATCGGGTTTTTCGTGGCCGGAAACCCACGCCATGAATCACCCCGCAGCAGACCGCCCAGATCAGCACCAGCGCCTGCAGCGCAGGTAACTCCTCTGCCTGATTAGCAAAGCGAGCAGGATCCCACATCACCCCGCCCGCCGTCAGCAGTGCCAGCAGCAGAGAGAGGGCCCGTAACGGGCCCTTATCCATCAGATCATACAGCATCCGAATCAGCGTTCGCATCAGTGAGATTCATCCTGCGCTTCAATGTGCTCAATCGCCAGCGCGGTGATGATACCAAAGGCACAGGCCAGCAGAGTGCCGAGAATCCAGGCAAAATACCACATGCGACATCTCCTTAATCAGTAGAGTGAGTGACTGTTGCTTTCAATATGCTCTTTGGTGATACGACCAAACATCTTCCAGTAGCACCAGGTGGTGTAGGCCAGAATGAGCGGTACAAAGATAACGGCGGCAATGGCCATGGTTTGCAGCGTCAGCAGGCTGGACGTGGCGTCCCACATCGTCAGGCTGGTGCCCGGCACGGTGCTGGAAGGCATGATGAAAGGGAACATCGCAATACCCGCTGTCATGATGACGCAGGCCAGCGTCAGCGATGAGAACAGGAACGCCCAGGCCCCCTTCTCTGCCCATGAGCAGAAGATGGTCAGCAGCGGCAGAAGCACACCCAGCAGCGGGAACAGCCACAGCACCGGATGATGCTGGAAATTCACCATCCAGGCTCCCGCTTCGCGCACCACGGTTTTACCCAGCGGGTTGGAGGCGGCGAAGTGATCCAGAGAACTGGTCACCACATAGCCATCAATGCCATATTTCACCCAGATACCTGCCAGGATGAAGCAGACCATCATCACCAGCGCGGCAAGCTGTGCGGCGGTGCGTGAACGCAGATGCAGTTCACCGGTGGTGCGCATCTGCAGATAGGTCGCACCCTGCGCCAGAATCATCGCTACACTGACCACACCCGCCAGCAGACCAAAGGGATTCAGCAGCTGGAAGAAGTTACCGGTGTAGAACAGACGCAGATACTCGTCGGCATGGAACGGCACACCCTGTAACAGGTTGCCAAACGCCACGCCAATCACCAGCGGCGGGACAAAACTGCCAATGAAAATGCCCCAGTCCCAGGCACCGCGCCAGCGGTTGTCTTCAATCTTTGAGCGGTAGTCGAAACCGACCGGACGGAAGAAGAGCGACGCAAGCACGAGGATCATCGCCACATAGAAGCCCGAAAAGGCAGCCGCGTAGACCATTGGCCAGGCGGCAAAGAGCGCCCCTCCGGCGGTGATCAGCCAGACCTGGTTGCCGTCCCAGTGCGGGGCGATGGTATTAATCATGATGCGCCGTTCGGTATCGGAGCGCCCCAGGATGCGTGTCAGCATACCGACGCCCATGTCGAAACCATCGGCGACGGCAAAGCCGATCAGCAGCACGCCAATCAACAGCCACCAGACAAAGCGCAGAACTTCGTAATCAAACATGGTCGCTCTCCTTATCCCTGTACCGGCTGAGGGGTTGCCGTGATCTGCTCGTGGTGATAACGCCCGGTTTTCAGACTGCTTGGTCCCAGGCGGGCGAATCTGAACATCAGGTACATTTCAGCCACCAGGAACAGGGTGTAGAGGCCACAGATCAGACTCATTGAGAAGAGCAGATCGCCTGTGGTCAGAGAGGAGTTCGCCACCGCCGTCGGCAGAATTTCACCGATGGCCCAGGGCTGACGGCCATACTCCGCGACAAACCAGCCTGATTCCACTGCAATCCACGGCAGCGGAATTCCCAGCAGTGCCGCTTTCAGCAACACGCGGTTCTTACCGATGCGATTGCGTATCACGCTCCAGAAGGAAAGCGTAATGATGGCCAGCAGCAGCACGCCGCACAGCACCATGATGCGAAACGCGAAGTAGAGTGGCGCCACACGCGGGATGGAATCCTGCGTCGCCTGCCTGATCTGCGCATCCGTCGCATCCGCCACGTTGTCGGTATAGCGTTTCAGCAGCAGACCGTAGCCGAGATCCTGTTTGTGACTGTTAAAGGCGTCACGTACTGCCGGATCCTGGCTGCCGCTGCGCAGTTCATTCAGCAGGGTGTAGGCCTTCATGCCGTTGCGGATGCGCACCTCATGCTGTGCCATCAGATCTTTCAGGCCGGTGACGGGCATATCGGTGGATCGGGTGGCGATCAGGCCCAGCAGCCAGGGGATCTGAATCGCATAGCGGTTCTCCTGAGTCGCCTGATCCGGCAGACCAAACAGCGTAAATGAAGCTGGTGCCGGCTGGGTCTCCCACTCGGCTTCAATCGCGGCGAGTTTGGTTTTCTGCACGTCACCCATTTCATAGCCGGACTCATCGCCCAGCAGGATCACTGACAGCACCGCCGCCATGCCAAAGCTGGCGGCAATGGCGAACGAACGTTTTGCAAAGGCGAGGTCACGCCCTTTCAGCATGTACCACGCGCTGATGCCGAGAATAAACATCGCACCGGTGGTATAACCCGCCGCCACGGTATGCACGAATTTGACCTGCGCGACCGGGTTCAGCACCAGCTGCGAGAAGCTGACCATCTCCATACGCATGGTTTCGAAGTTGAATTCAGAGGCGATCGGGTTCTGCATCCAGCCGTTAGCGACCAGAATCCAGAGCGCCGACATGTTCGATCCCAGCGCCACCAGCCAGGTTACCGCCATGTGCTGCACTTTACCCAGCCGATCCCAGCCAAAGAAGAACAGGCCGACAAAGGTCGATTCCAGGAAGAACGCCATCAGACCTTCAATGGCGAGCGGCGCACCGAAGATATCGCCGACGTAGTGAGAGTAATAGGACCAGTTAGTGCCGAACTGAAATTCCATCGTCAGTCCGGTGGCCACACCCAGCGCAAAGTTAATGCCAAATAACTTGCCCCAGAACTTCGTCATATCTTTATAAATCTGTTTGCCGCTCAGCACATAGACCGTTTCCATAATCGCCAGCAGAAACGCCATTCCCAGCGTTAAAGGGACGAACAGAAAATGGTACATCGCCGTTAAGGCAAACTGTAATCGCGACAGCTCGACGATATCTAACATAAGGACTCCTTGCTCCTCGCTTTCTCTCCGTTACACGCGCGAATCGCGAACGTAATCGGGGTCAGGAACGACGGTTTATTGATTCCAGTTTTTTTTATTACCCGCAGAGCCGATCTGTAAGCTGCCCGGGCAGGTCAGTCACGCATGCAGCAGCTCTGAATGGTCAATCCGCGCTTTCATTAACGCGTGCTTTAACAGGAGAAAAGCGGGTGTCATCCCGGGTTGAGCAGACGTTTGAAAATGTGTGTAAAAGGCTGGATTGATGCAGCGCAATTTACGCCCTTAGCGTTGCGCTTTGCCAGAGAAATAGTTGGATATAAATCGCGATTAATTGATCTGGAATAACGTAATAAGTTTCCAGATAAGGTCAGGTAGGGTTCTTGTTAATAAGATGTCATTACTTAAATCAGGAGTGAGAAAATAGATCACTTTTGCCACTATTTATTAACCTGGCAGGCGCCCGGACGACATTATCATGCAGCCTGTTTCCCTTTCCGCTGATGATGCTCTCCGCCGTGTTAATCGCAAAAAAAAGCCACCCGAAGGTGGCTGAGTCTCAGATGACGCTGGCTTATTTAGCCGGTAATACTGCTTTCACGGCGTCACCGATGTCCGCCAGGCTGCGAACGGTCTTCACGCCTGCCGCTTCCAGCGCCGCAAACTTCTCATCAGCGGTGCCTTTACCACCGGCAATGATAGCGCCCGCATGGCCCATGCGCTTACCCTTCGGCGCGGTGACGCCCGCAATGTAGCCGACAACCGGTTTGGTCACGTGCTCTTTGATGAAGGCTGCCGCTTCTTCTTCTGCGCTGCCGCCGATCTCACCGATCATCACGATCGCTTCCGTCTGCGGGTCATCCTGGAACAGTTTCAGGATGTCGATGAAGTTAGAGCCCGGGATCGGGTCGCCGCCAATACCCACACAGGTCGACTGGCCGTAACCGATATCGGTGGTCTGCTTAACCGCTTCATAAGTCAGCGTACCGGAACGTGAGACGATACCCACGCGGCCCGGCTGGTGAATGTGGCCCGGCATGATGCCGATTTTGCATTCGCCTGGGGTGATAACACCCGGGCAGTTTGGACCGATCATCCGCACGCCCGCTTCATCCAGCTTCACCTTCACGGTCAGCATATCCAGCGTCGGGATACCTTCGGTGATGGTGATGATCAGTTTGATGCCCGCTTCGATCGCTTCCAGGATGCCATCTTTGCAGAACGGCGCCGGAACGTAGATCACGGTTGCCGTTGCGCCGGTCGCTTCTACCGCTTCGCGCACGGTGTTGAACACCGGCAGGCCGAGGTGAGTCGTGCCGCCTTTGCCTGGCGTTACGCCGCCAACCAGCTGGGTACCATAGGCCAGCGCCTGTTCAGAATGGAAAGTCCCCTGGCCACCGGTGAAACCCTGGCAAATGACTTTGGTGTTTTTGTCGATCAGAATGGACATTATTTACCCTCCGCGGCAGCAACAACACGCTGTGCGGCGTCTGTCAGGCTGGTTGCTGCAATGATGTTCAGACCGCTGTCCGCCAGTTTCTGGGCGCCCAGCTCGGCGTTGTTACCTTCCAGACGTACCACCACTGGCACGTTCACACCCACTTCAGCAACTGCGCCGATGATGCCGTCGGCGATCAGGTCACAGCGTACGATACCGCCGAAGATGTTAACGAAGACGGCTTTAACCGCATCGTCAGAGAGGATGATTTTGAAGGCTTCGGTTACGCGCTCTTTGGTTGCGCCGCCGCCGACATCAAGGAAGTTTGCTGGCTGGCCGCCGTGGTGCTTAACGATGTCCATCGTGCCCATCGCCAGACCTGCGCCGTTAACCATACAGCCGATGTTGCCTTCCAGCGCAACATAGTTCAGTTCCCACTGTGTCGCGTGCGCTTCACGGGGATCTTCCTGGCTTGGATCGCGCATTTCGCGCAGCTCTGGCTGGCGGAACAGGGCATTGCCATCGGCACCCAGTTTGCCATCCAGGCAGATCAGGTCGCCCTGCTTCGTGATCACCAGCGGGTTGATCTCAACCATCGCCAGATCGCGCTCCAGGAACAGGGTCGCCAGACCCATAAAGATCTTGGTGAACTGGCCGACCAGCTTACCGGTCAGGCCGAGTTTGAATGCCAGCTCGCGGCCCTGGTACGGCTGCGGACCGGTCAGCGGATCCAGCGCCATTTTGTGGATCAGATGCGGGGTCTCTTCCGCTACTTTTTCGATTTCCACGCCGCCTTCGGTTGAGGCCATGAAAATCACACGACGGGTAGCACGATCCACCACCGCGCCCAGGTAGAGTTCCTGGTCGATGTCGGTCGCGGCTTCAACCAGAATCTGGTTAACCGGCTGGCCGTTCGCATCTGTCTGATAGGTCACCAGGCGTTTGCCCAGCCAGTTTTCAGCAAAAGCACGGATATCTTCTTTGCTGTTAACCACTTTCACACCGCCCGCTTTACCGCGGCCACCGGCATGAACCTGACATTTAACTACCCACGGGCCTGCGCCAATTTTAGAGGCTGCTTCTTCCGCTTCACGTGGTGTAGTACAGGCGTAACCCGTTGGTGCCGGCATGCCATACCGTGCAAACAGTTGTTTCGCCTGGTATTCGTGTAAGTTCATGATGTTCTATCCATTCAGGTCTGAAAAGAGTAATGAGGTTGGGCGCACGCGAAGGTGCGCCCGGTGAAAATCAGACATCCAGCAGCAGACGTGCTGGATCTTCCAGCATCTCTTTCACTGCAACCAGATAACCCACAGACTCACGGCCATCGATCAGGCGGTGGTCGTAGGAGAGCGCCAGATACATCATTGGCAGCACCACAACCTGACCATTGACCGCCATCGGGCGATCTTTGATAGCGTGCATGCCCAGAATGGCGCTCTGCGGTGGGTTGATGATCGGCGTAGACATGAGTGAACCAAAGACGCCGCCGTTGGTGATGGTAAAGTTACCGCCGGTCAGATCCTCAACCGTCAGCTTACCGTCACGGCCTTTCACCGCCAGCTCTTTGATTTTCTTCTCGATGTCCGCCATGCTCAGCGCATCGACGTCACGCAGCACTGGCGTCACCAGACCGCGCGGGGTGGAGACCGCAATGCTGACGTCGAAATAGTTGTGGTAAACCACATCTTCGCCATCGATAGAGGCGTTCACTTCCGGATAGCGTTTCAGCGCTTCAACGACCGCTTTCAGGTAGAAGGACATGAAGCCCAGACGCACACCGTGACGTTTCTCAAAAGCTTCACCATACTGCTTGCGCAGATCCATGATGGGCTTCATGTTGATTTCGTTGAAGGTGGTCAGCATCGCGGTGCTGTTTTTCGCTTCCAGCAGACGCTCAGCAACACGCTTACGCAGACGGGTCATCGGCACGCGTTTTTCGCTGCGATTCGCGATCGGCTGTGGCGCGGCAGCGGCTTCAGCGGCCGGTGCGGCCGCTTTGGTATCCTGCGGCTTGCTGGCAAGATGTTTTTCAACATCTTCACGGGTCAGACGTCCGCCCACACCGCTGCCTTTGATCTGCGAGGCATCCAGGTTGTGCTCAGCAATCAGACGGCGGATAGCCGGGCTGAGCGCATCGTTGCTCTCTTCTTCCAGCGACGCGGTCTGACGCTGAGCCGGAGTCGACTCTTTGCTTTCAGACTTCGCGCTGGTCTCTTTACCGGCGCTGTTGCCCTCTTTCAGGCGGCCCAGGATCTGGCGTGAAGTGACGGTGGCGCCCTCTTCTTCCAGCACGGCTTCCAGAATACCGTCAGCCGCTGCAGGCACTTCCAGCACCACTTTGTCGGTTTCGATTTCAACCAGCACTTCATCGCGAGTGACGGCATCGCCTGGTTTTTTGTGCCAGGTTGCCACTGAGGCATCGGCAACCGATTCAGGCAGGTCGGGAACGAGAATATCTACGCTACTCATTATCTTTCCTTTTAATTAATTAACGTTCAGCGCGTCATTAACCAGGTCTTGCTGCTGTTGTTGGTGTACGGACATGTAACCCACGGCCGGTGAGGCGGATGCCGGGCGGCCTGCATAACGTAAGGTCGCGCCAAACGGCACAACTTCACGGAAGTGATGCTGGCTGCAATACCAGGCGCCCTGATTCAGCGGCTCTTCCTGACACCAGACAAAATCCTGCACGTGAGAATACGCTTTTAATGCTTCCTGTACCGCCTGATGCGGGAAAGGATAGAGCTGCTCGATGCGCACGATGGCCACATCGGTCTGCTCGTTTTTACGACGCTGCTCCAGCAGGTCGTAATAGACTTTACCGGAGCAGAGCACGACGCGTTTCACGCCCTGCGGATCGAGATCGTCAATTTCACCAATCGCCGGCTGGAAACTGCCGTTTGCCAGTTCATCCAGCGTCGAGATCGCCAGCGGATGACGCAGCAGTGACTTCGGTGACATCACAATCAGCGGACGACGCATACCGCGCAGCGCCTGACGACGCAGCATGTGGTAAACCTGCGCCGGGGTGGAAGGCACGCAGACCTGCATGTTCTGCTCAGCGCAGAGTTGCAGATAACGCTCCAGACGCGCCGAGGAGTGCTCCGGCCCCTGACCTTCATAGCCGTGCGGCAGCAGCATCACCAGACCACACATGCGGCCCCATTTCTGCTCACCGGAGCTGATGAACTGATCAATAACCACCTGTGCGCCGTTGGCGAAGTCACCAAACTGCGCTTCCCAGATGGTCAGGATGCGGGGTTCAGCCGTCGCGTAGCCATATTCAAAGGCCAGCACCGCCTCTTCGGATAGCACGGAGTCCCAGACTTTGAACTGGCCCTGACCACTGTGCACATGGTGCAGCGGGGTGTAGGTGGAGCCGTTCGCCTGGTTATGAATGACAGCGTGACGGTGGAAGAAGGTGCCGCGACCGGTATCTTCGCCCGACAGGCGCACCGGAATGCCTTCATCGACCAGTGTGGCGTAGGCCAGGTTCTCTGCCCCGCCCCAGTCGAAGGCTTTTTCACCTTCGGCCATCAGGCGACGGTCGTTGTAGATCTTGGCGACACGCGACTGAACTTCCACCTCTTCAGGCACCTGGCTGATACGCAGCGCCAGCTCCTTCAGTCGTTTCAGCTCAACCTGCGCCGGATAGGGCTCATCCCACTCATGGTTCAGGTAAGGTGACCAGGTAAAGGAGTGCAGGCTCATCGGACGCCATTCCGGCACCACACACTCGCCCGCATCCAGCGCGTCACGGTATAGATTGACCATCTCGGTCGCATCTTCCTGCGTGGCAACGGCTTCACCTTCCAAACGGTCGGCGTAGATTTTGCGTGGCGTCGGGTGTTTTTTGATTTTCTGGTACATCAGCGGCTGGGTCGCGCTTGGCTCATCCGCCTCGTTGTGACCATGACGGCGATAGCAGACCAGGTCGATAAACACATCACGCTTAAAGGTGTTGCGGTAATCGAGCGCCAGACGGGTAACAAAGGCCACCGCTTCCGGGTCGTCAGCGTTGACGTGGAAGATCGGCGCCAGCACCATTTTACCGATGTCGGTGCAGTATGGCGTAGAGCGTGCATCTTTCGGGTTCGAGGTGGTAAAGCCCACCTGGTTATTGATCACGATGCGAACCGTGCCACCCACTTCATAACCGCGCGCCTGAGACATGTTCAGGGTTTCCTGAACCACACCCTGACCAATGACTGCCGCATCACCGTGGATGGTGATCGGTAAGACTTTATTGCTGGCTGGCTCATCGAGACGATCGAGACGGGCGCGAACCGAGCCCATCACCACCGGGCTGACGATCTCCAGATGGGACGGGTTAAACGCCAGTGCCAGATGCACCAGGCCGCCTTCCGTTTCAACGTCAGAGGAGAAGCCCATGTGGTACTTCACGTCACCCGTGCCCAGATGCTCTTTGTGCTTACCGGCGAACTCGTCGAACAGATCCTGCGGCTTTTTACCCAGCACGTTGATCAGCACGTTGAGGCGACCACGGTGCGCCATACCCAGCACCACTTCACGGGTTCCGCTCTTACCGGCATGGCGGATCATTTCGCGCAGCATCGGAATCAGCGCGTCGCCACCTTCCAGCGAGAAGCGTTTCGCACCCGGGAATTTCGCTCCCAGATATTTCTCCAGCCCTTCTGCAGCGGTCAGCTCTTTCAGGAAACCTTTTTTCTCTTCGCTGCTGAAGGCTGCACGGCCCGCCACGGACTCAAGACGCTGCTGGATCCAGCGTTTCTCATCGGTGTTGTTGATGTGCATATATTCTGCACCAATCGAGCCGCAGTAAGTCTGGGTCAGCGCCTCGAAGAGATCGGCCAGCTTCATGGTCTCTTTGCCGATGGCAAAAGAGCCGACGTTAAAGCTTTCCTGAAAATCGGCCTCGGTCAGATCGTGAAAAGCGGGATCAAGATCGGCCACCCGGTCCTGTTTCCACAGGCCAAGCGGATCGAGGTTGGCGTGCTGATGACCGCGAAAACGGAACGCGTTAATCAGCTGCAACACTTTCACTTGCTTGGAGTTGGTTTCCGGATCGGAGAGAGATGAGGTGTAACGAGATGCGTCTTTCGCCAGGCGACGGAAGTATTCACGTGTGGTGGAGTGAAACTGCTCAGGCTTCATTCCGGTGCCCGGTAACTGCTGGAACATCGAGCGCCACACTGCATCGACAGAGTCAGGATCGGTCAGGAAATCCTCATAGAGCTGCTCTATGTAAGACTGATTCGCGCCGGCCAGCCAGGAAGAGTCCAGCCAGGGTTTCATCGCGCTGTTCTGCATTGTGATCCCTTAAGCATTGCTATGCTTTTTTGAGGTTTCATTTGTTGCCGCTTTCGCGGTTTGCCGTAGTGAGTTCAGCGATACGAGCACTCTGCGCAGCGCGCGTGGCCCGTAAGGGAACCTTTGTAAACGTGGTTATCACCGCGCTTACAGAGGCTTCCGTAAAACACCGGGAACCTGAGGTTCCCGGCAAGTACACATCATGCACCGCGCTGCAGCAGCATCGACTTGATATGGCCGATGGCGCGCGTCGGGTTCAGCCCTTTCGGGCATACGCTCACACAGTTCATAATGCTGTGACAGCGGAATACGCTGAAAGCATCATTCAGATTGTCGAGGCGCGACTCAGTTTCGGTGTCGCGACTGTCAATCAGGAAACGGTATGCGGCCAGCAGACCGGCCGGACCAATGAACTTCTCCGGGTTCCACCAGAATGACGGACAGGAGGTTGAGCAGCAGGCACAGAGAATACATTCATACAGACCATCCAGATGTTCGCGCTCATCCGGTGATTGCAGATGTTCACGTGCTGGCGGATTTTCCCCATTATTCAACAGGAAAGGCTTAATTTTCTCATATTGTGCATAAAACTGGCTCATGTCTACTACCAGGTCACGCACGACCGGTAAGCCTGGCAGTGGACGGATAACAATTTTCTGTTTTCCGTTGCCCAGTGCCGATACCGGCGTGATGCAGGCCAGACCGTTTTTACCGTTCATGTTGAGGCCGTCAGAGCCGCAGACACCTTCACGGCAGGAGCGACGGAACGCCAGGGTCGGATCTTTCTCTTTCAGGCGGATCAGCGCATCCAGCAGCATCATGTCACGACCATCTTCCGATTCCAGCGTGTAATCCTGCATACGCGGTTTGTCGTCGACGTCTGGATTGTAGCGATAAATTGAAAACTCGAGTCTCATCGTCGTCTCCGGAATTAGTAGGTGCGCACTTTCGGCGGGAAGGCCGCGCGCAGTTTCGGCTGCATGTTCACCTCACGGCGCGTCATGCTTTCGGTTTCCGGGACATAAAGACTGTGGCACAGCCAGTTTTCATCATCACGATCCGGGAAGTCGAAGCGACTGTGCGCACCGCGGCTCTCGGTGCGGTAGTTAGCCGCGACCGCCGTGGCAAAGGCCGTCTCCATCAGGTTATCCAGCTCCAGGCACTCAATACGCTGGGTGTTGAAATCGGGTGAGCGGTCATCCAGACGCGCAGACTTCAGACGCTGGCGAATCTCTTTCAGCTCTTCCAGACCCTGCGCCATCGCATCACCTTCACGGAAGACCGAGAAGTTGTTCTGCATGCAGCGTTGCAGCGCTTTGCGAATCTCAACCGGGTCTTCACCGGTGGTGTTGTTTTCCCAGCGGTTGAAACGCTCCATCGCCACGGCGATTTCATCTTCGGTGGCATCACGCAGGTCGCCCTGCTCCTGGATGCTCTCCAGCAGATGCAGACCCGCCGCGCGGCCAAAGACCACCAGGTCCAGCAGGGAGTTGCCACCCAGACGGTTGGCGCCGTGCACCGAAACACAGGCGATTTCGCCGACGGCAAACAGACCAGGAATCACCACATCTTCGCCCTGCTCGTTCACGCGCAGCGCCTGACCGGTTACTTTGGTCGGAATGCCACCCATCATGTAGTGGCAGGTCGGAATAACCGGGATAGGCTCTTTGATCGGATCGGCGTGAGCAAAGGTGCGCGACAGCTCCAGGATACCCGGCAGACGCGATTCCAGCACCTCTTTACCCAGATGATCGAGTTTCAGTTTGATGTGCGGGCCCCACGGACCGTCACAGCCGCGACCTTCACGGATTTCAATCATCATCGAGCGCGCAACCACGTCGCGGCCCGCCAGGTCTTTGGCGTTTGGCGCATAACGCTCCATGAAGCGTTCGCCATGTTTGTTCAGCAGGTAGCCACCTTCACCACGGCAGCCTTCCGTGACCAGCACACCCGCACCCGCGATGCCGGTTGGGTGGAACTGCCACATCTCCATATCCTGCACTGGCACGCCTGCGCGCAGCGCCATGCCGACACCGTCACCGGTGTTGATGTGGGCGTTGGTGGTGGACTGGTAGATACGGCCTGCACCGCCGGTCGCCAGAATGGTCGCCTTCGCTTTGAAGTAGACGGTTTCACCGGTTTCGATGCAGATAGCGGTACAACCCACTACCGCGCCATCAGCGTTTTTCACCAGATCCAGCGCGTACCACTCCGAGAAGATGGTGGTTTTGTTTTTCAGGTTCTGCTGATAGAGCGTATGCAGCAGGGCGTGACCGGTACGGTCAGCGGCCGCCGCCGTACGTGCCGCCTGCTCGCCGCCGAAGTTTTTCGACTGGCCACCAAACGGACGCTGATAAACGCGGCCATCTTCCAGACGGGAGAATGGCAGGCCCATATGCTCCAGCTCCAGAATCGCTTCCGGGCCGGTTTTGCACATATATTCAATCGCGTCCTGGTCACCGATATAGTCGGAACCTTTGACGGTGTCGTACATATGCCATTCCCAGTTATCTTCGTGGGTATTACCCAGCGCAACGGTGATACCGCCCTGCGCAGATACCGTGTGGGAACGGGTCGGGAAAACTTTGGATAACAGGGCACAGCTCTGGCCGCCCTGGGAGATTTGCAGTGCGGCGCGCATTCCTGCGCCACCTGCGCCGATCACCACGGCATCAAATTCTCTGATTGGCAAACTCATTTACACACCCCACACCACAACAAAGCCATAAATCGCATACCACAACAGCGCCACGACAATCCCAAACTGCAGCAACAAACGGGTTGGCAGTGATTTAACGTAGTCTGTTAACACCTGCCACATCCCGATCCAGCCGTGAATCAGAATGGAGAAGAGCGTCAGCAGCGTGAACACTTTGGTGAAGGCGGAGGCGAAGAAGCCACGCCACAGGTCATACGTCAGCGTGTCTGTCATCACCACGAAACCGAGGATATAGACGATGTAGAGCGTAATGAGAATTGCAGTTGCGCGCAGCAGCAGCCAGTCCTGAATGCCGTTGCGACCCAATGCGGATGCATTGCTTACCATACGAGGACTCCCGCCAGAATTGCCAGCACGACAGTGATCACAAAAGTTATATGTGCTGAGCGCTTACCGACCTGCAGCGTTTCAGCCAGATAACCAAAATCCATCAACATATGACGAATCCCGCTCACCGCGTGATAGGCCAGCGCCGTTAAGATGCCCCACATGATGAACTTCGCGAAGAAGCCATCCATAATGGACGCAGCGTGCTGGAAACCTTCAGGAGAGGAGAGAGAGAGACCGAGTAGCCACAGCAGGATACCAATGGCAACCAGGGTGATTACGCCGGAGACGCGGTGAAGAATGGATGATATTGCAGTAACGGGAAACCGGATCGTCGAGAGATCCAAGTTGACAGGTCTTTGTTTTTTCACGGTTTTGCCCACACAGCTCTTTTTTATTTTGCTTCCTCCGGACCTGAGGCGGAGTCTAATCACAACGCGTGGCAGACTTTAACCGTCACCAAACAAGCAACATCCAGTGTTAATTGACGCGGTAGTAAACGCTGGGTGGCTCCTGGTGTCAGGGTGTTCCGGAGACCTGCCTGGAGTATAG